>Ga0366807_1049_pt1 | contig 22620 bp, 22 predicted proteins | sample TotcelN113001L15_FD_207029 | JGI IMG/M metagenome (GOLD analysis project Ga0366807, IMG submission 207029) | Enriched cells from coal bed in the Powder River Basin, Montana, United States - Total cells N11 rep3 HSBNCT.N11.300.1.L15 ... | reverse complement strand
TTGCATTTGCAACAAGAATTTTGTCGGTTTGAAATTTAACTGGCAACGGGTCACCGAGTGGGATGTATTCACGCAATCGGTATGGACGGCAGCGGTATTGGCCTGGGCCGAAGCACCGGCATCAGGCACGGCTGTGGCGCAGAGGTCATCGGCAACGGCTTGGCTTCAACGGTGGCGGCTGGTGTGGTCAGCACTGGGCTATGGTTGTTCAGCGTTGTCGTCAGCGACCAAACCGCAGTCAGATGCATGACAGATCAGGGCAAACGGTGCGCCCTGATCCAGTACCCAAGAAGTCCGGTGGAGCGTTCGGATACGTGTCATGCGCGTGGTTTGCCAGATGGTTCGACGGCCAGCCGCGCCCGCTCGACGAAGCGTGCGGGCGGCTGGGAAGGTTCATCGGTCGGGCGCAGCAAATACATGGTCAACGTCAGCCCAGCGGTTTGATCACTACATCGGGCCGGTGAATGCTGGGCATCTGCGCGGCGATGGCAAAACCGATGCCGTAGCCCGCGCCGACCAGGGTCATCATCACGCCCAGCGTGGCCGCATGGTCAGCCACCGTCGGCTGTGCATCGACAGCTTTCAGCATCGCTTCAATCTGCTGGTTGACAGCCCGAGCCCGCTTCTGGGTGGCACAACACTAGGGGGTGCTGCAAGGCGTCCGCAAGCGTGACGCGCCTTCCGGCAGCGCGTCGGGGCCGTGCCGCTCCAGCCGGTTTGCAGCTTCGGCGGCGGTCAGGCCATGCGCGAGACTGGTATCGAGGTGCCGGGCGATATCCTCGTGAGGGAGATGATGCCAGGCCTTGTCAGGCGTTGTTGTCATCGAAGGGCTGTTCGGCTTCCAGCCACATCACGTTGATGATGCCGAAGGCGACGGCCAGTCCTAATCCGAGTATCCAGGCGAAATACCACATGACGAGCTCCTAGTAGGCAGTATGCGTGTTGTCTTGAATGGATTGCACCGTGACCCTGCCGCGCATCACGCGGTACACCCAGGCGGTGTAGAGCATGATCAGTGGCAGGAAGATCAGCGTCACGATCAACATGACGCCCAGGGTTTTCTGGCTGGCGGCTGCATCCCACAGAGTGAGGCTGCTGTTGGGGTCGGTGGCGGACGGCATCACGAAAGGAAACATCGAGAATCCCGCCGTCAGGATAATGCCGGTCACCGCAACGGAGCTGAAAAAGAACGCGACGAATTGCCGTCCGGCGCGGCCTTGCCACAACGCCAGTGCGATGCCGGCAAAGGCAGCGGTGGGTGCGGCCGTCATCCAAGGCCATGTCTGGTAGTTGGTCAGCCACGCGCCTGCGGTTTTTGCCACCGTCTTGGCCAGCGGATTGAAGGCGCTGTTGGCGTCCGGCATCGTGAGGATGCGGAAGCCGTCGATGCCCATCGCCAACCAGATGCCGGCCAAAGCAAAGGTCGTGGCGCAGGTGATGCCGGCCGCCAGTGCGGCCTTGCGCGCTCGCGCCTGGACGATGCCGTCGGTGCGCAGTTCGAGGTAGATCGCGCCATGCATCATCAGCATCGACAGGCTGACCGCACCTGAAAGCAAAGCAAACGGATTAAGCAGCGCCCAGAAACTACCGGTGTAGAACGAACGCATGGTGTCGTCGAAATGGAAAGGCAGGCCGAGCAGCAGATTGCCGAAAGCGATGCCGAATACCAGCGCCGGCACTGCACCGCCGACGAACAAGGCCCAGTCCCAGGCGTTGCGCCAGCGCGGATCGGCCAGTTTGCTGCGGTAATCGAAGCCCACCGGGCGGAAAAACAGCGCGAACAGCACCAGCAGCAGCGCGACATACAACCCCGAGAAAGCGGCGGCGTAAGCCAGCGGCCAGGCAGCGAATATCGCGCCGGCAGCGGTGATGAGCCAGGTCTGGTTGCCTTCCCAGGTGGGGCCGACCGTGTTGATGATGACGCGGCGCTGGTCGTCGTTTTTCCCCAGAAAAGGCAGCCAGGCGGCCACGCCCATGTCGAAGCCGTCGGTGACGGCAAAACCGATCAGCAGCACGCCGATGAATAGCCACCAGATGAGCTTGAGTGTTTCGTAGTCGAAAATCATTGTGTTCTCCTAAGCCGCTGCGCGTTCGAAGTGATATTTGCCGGTATGCAGGATGGAAGGTCCGAGGCGCGCGTACTTGAACATCAGGTACAACTCAATGACCAGCAGCAGCGTGTAGAACCCGAGGAAGCCGGCCAGGCTGAAATGGAGGTCGCCGGTGGAGAGCGACGAACTGGAAAGCCGCGTCGGCAGGATTCCGGAAATCGTCCATGGCTGACGACCGTATTCCGCGACGAACCAGCCCAGTTCGGCAGCCAGCCACGGCAGCGGAATCGTGAACACTGCGAGTTTAAGCAGCCAGGTTTTCTCCGCGATCTGGCGACGCGCGCTGTAGTAGAACGAGGCGGCAAAGACGAACAGGAACAGGAAGCCCAGGCCGACCATGATGCGGAACGTCCAGAACAGCGGGAAAACGCGCGGGATGGTGTCGTTGGCGGCGAGCTTGATCTGCTCCTCGGTGGCATCGGTCACGTTGGGCGTGTACTTTTTCAATAGCAGGCCATAGCCGAGGTGAGCCTTGTGCTCATCGAAAGCAGCTTGCGCGCTGGTATCACCGGATTTGATCCTGCTTAGCGTGTCGTAGGCCAGCATGCCGTCGCGAATGCGCGCTTCGTTCTCCTTTTTAATATCGATGATGCCGGTGACCTTCTCGTCGGTCGAGCGCGTCGCGATGAGACCCAGCGCCCAGGGGATCTTGACCGCATAGTCGGTGCGCTCGGCTTCCTGGTTGGGCAGGCCGATCAGCGTGAACGCGGCAGGTGCTTCCTCGGTATGCCACTCGGCTTCGATGGCAGCCAGCTTCACTTTCTGCACCTCGCCGGTGGTATAGCCGGATTCGTCGCCGAGGACGATCACGGAAAGAACCGATGCAAGGCCGAAGCCGGAGGCGACCGCGATGGAACGCAGCGCGAAGCCGGTGTCGCGCTTCTTGAGCAGATACCACGAAGAGATGCCAAGCACGAACATCGACGCCGTCACATAGCCAGCCGCCACGGTATGCACGAACTTGACCTGCGCCACGGGGTTGAACAGCAGCGCGGCAAAGTCGGTCATCTCCATGCGCATGGTTTCGAGATTGAATTCCGCCCCCACCGGGTTCTGCATCCAGCCGTTGGCGATCAGGATCCATAGCGCCGAAAGGTTGGATCCAATAGCCACGAGCAAGGTCACCATGAGATGCTTTAGTTTGGAGAGGCGATCCCAACCGAGGAAAAACAGCCCGACAAAGGTCGACTCCAGGAAGAAGGCCATCAGCCCTTCGATGGCGAGCGGGGCGCCGAAGATGTCGCCGACATAATGCGAGTAATACGCCCAGTTGGTGCCGAACTGGAACTCCAGCGTGATGCCGGTGGTCACGCCCATCGCGAAATTGATGCCGAACAGCTTGCCCCAGAACTTGGTCATGTCCTTGTAGACCTGCTTGCCGGTCATGACATACACCGACTCCATGATCACCAGTATCCACGACAGCCCCAGCGTCAGCGGCACGAACAGGAAATGGTAAAGCGCAGTAGCCCCGAATTGCAGGCGGGAAAGATCGACAACTTCGGCGGATGGCAGCATGAGATTCCTTATTTGTTCAGAATGACGCGGGAAACGATTTTCGCGCGTTCTTCCTTGGGCACGGGCTGGTCGAACCACAATGCCCAGATGACATACAGCAGCAGGACTTTGGCGATGAGGGCCAGAATGATTTCCCACTTCAGGGAGGGCATCCGTTTACGCGATGAGGGCAGCGAGTGCAACATGGCGACATGTGTAGCAAAGTCGAGGAAAGGATAGGATTTGCCGCGACCGGATCGTGAGGGAGGATCGAATGGTTTTCGTGTCCGTCGGGCTGGCCGGAACGATTGCGGCAAACCCTATGATTTCCATTCTAGCGGGGATGAAATGATGGCGGAATGCGACATGGTGCCGCATCAGCCCTGTCGCGGCGCGCGTTTTCCCAGCTTGCGCTGCAGCGTGCGTCGGTGCATGTTGAGCGCACGCGCAGTGGCGGAAACGTTGCCATCGTGTTCGGCGAGCACGCGCTGGATGTGCTCCCATTCGAGCCTGTCCACGGATAATGGATTGGCGGCGACGGAAATGGTTTCATCGCCTTGGTAGCGGTTGAATGCCGCGACAACCGCGTCGGCATCCACCGGTTTGGCGAGGTAATGGGTGGCGCCGAGCTTGATGGCCTCGATCGCTGTGGAGATGCTGGCATAGCCTGTGAGCACGACGATGCGCGTCGCGGGTTCGATGGCGTTCAGGCGGCGCACCAGCGCCAGCCCCGATTCGCCGGGCATCTTGAGATCGATCAGCGCGTATTCCGGCGGATCGGTTTCGGCGATGCGCGTGGCGGATGCGGCGTCGTGCGCCACCATGACTTCGAAGCCGCGCCGCCGCAGCGCGCGGGCCATGACTTCGCAGAACGTCGTGTCGTCGTCCGCCAGCAACAGGCTGGGCAGGGTGGTATTGTCCGCGTTCATGACCGCGACTCCACAGCAAGTCCGGTCAACGGCAGGCGGATGCGGGTGAGGGTGCCGCCTTGCGCATGACTTTCCAGATTCACGTTGCCGCCATGACGGCCAAGAATGGTGCGTGCCAGATAGAGGCCGATGCCCATGCCTTTTTCCTGTTTTGTGGTGAAGAAAGGCATACCGGCGCGTGCGGCGATATCCGGCGTGAGCCCCCTGCCGAAGTCGCGGATATCGATCCGCAATTCGGCGGCATCCCAGCCGCCATGCATTTCGATATGCTCGGGCGAGGCGTCGGCGGCGTTGTCGAGCAGATTGACCAGCGCTTGCCCTAGCGTGCGGTCGGCGGCGATGTGCGGAGCAGGGGTCACGCCTTGCAGCTCGCAGTCGAATTGCAGCGCCGGTCGCGTATCGCGCCAGCGTTGCAGGATTTCGCTCAGAAAATCGTCGAGCGCGATGCTGCTCGCGCCTTCGCTGCGCATCTGTCCGGCAGATGCGGCGAGCGACGACAGGATTTCCTTGCAGCGGCCTATTTCCTTGCGCAGCAACGCGAGATCCTGCGCCAGCGCCGGATTGTCGGCGTGCTCGTCGCTGAGTTCACCGGCCAATACGGCCATGGTGGCCAGTGGCGTGCCGAGCTCGTGCGCAGTCGCGGCAGCCAGGGCGCCCAGCGCGAGCATGCGCTCACTTTCCAGTACCTGTTCGCGTGCTTCGGCGATCAGCCTGTCGTTTTCACGCAGGTTTTGCCCGATGCGCGAAACAAAGCCGGCGACCAGCAGGGCGCTGACGATAAAACCCAGCCACATGCCGGCAAGATGAGTGTCGAGGCCGACGCCGACGAGATTGTTGACATGCAGGTGCGAGAGCGGCGCGTGAAAGAATACCAGCGCCGAATAGCAAGCGGTCGCCAGTGCCGTGATTGCCCAGACCAGCCTGGGCGGCAAGGTCACGGCGGCGATGGCGAGCGGCAGCAGGTACATCCACACCAGCGGGTTGCTGTAGCCGCCGGTGAAATAGAACAGAAGCGTCAGTGCGGCGATGTCGCCGAGAAGTTGCACGAACAGCTCGCCGTCGCGAATATGCGCGGAGCTTCGCAGCCGCAGCCAGGTCCAGCCGTTGAGCAGCAGCATGGCGCCGATTGATTCGACGATAGACAGCCGGTGGATGGGGATATCGAAATACACCAGTGCCAGTGCGGTGGACGAAAGGAAGGCGATCACCACGTTGCGCAGCACGAAAATCCGCCGCAGATTCTTGATGGTGGGGCTAGGAGACGGGTACGGCTGGGAGATCATCGGGCGATTTTATCCTCAAGGCAGGCGGAGGACATGCGGTGCGACAACCTGTCGCCTTCTGTGATCTTCCGCGATCACATAACATGCCACTGTCAGCAAACTTGGGAGTGCTCAAACTTGGGAGTGCTTCATGGTAGATAGGATCAAAGGCTTGCGGCGCCATGCAGCGCCAGCACGAACAGCAGGCCGATCCACTGCTCCCGCTTCAGGCATCGTAATGAACCCGGCATGCTGTTTTCTTCAGGCCGGGAGCAAGGGTTCATTTAATCCCAAATACATTCTCGCAGACGGTATGCGACGCAACACCCAGCGTTCGATGCCCAAAACGATCAACAATGAAATCCCCAGCAAGGGCAACAACACGCCGAGGATTGCAATAATGGCGATCAGGCTCAATGCAAACCGCGCAGCACCCTGGCTGGCTTTGGGCGCACCGAGTGTGCCGGGAGAGCGCCGCCTCCACCACAATACGATGGAACTCACCGCCATCAACACCAGCCCGAGTGCCGTGACCACACCCAACGCTTGATTGGGCCAGCCGAACAGTTGGCCTTCGTGCGCTGCAACACCGATACCGATTATGCGGTCAAGCAGTGGGCGATCAGCGAAGTCCTGCCTGGATTTGATTGCGCCAGTCCCGCCGTCAAGTACCAGATTTACGCGGAGCGGCCGATTCTGGGCATCCGAACGCGCCGTCCAGTCCGGCGATTTTTTTGATGGCGGTGAAATCAGCACCGGGGGTGCCAATTGAAGTGGCTGCACGGTAGCAAGCAGGCTGTCGATCGCGCTGTAGTCGTTCTTGCCAGCCACCACGCCACCCGCGTGATTGTGCCCCGCATGCTCGGACATGGCTGCGGCTTGCGTATTCATTGCCCGTCTCTCGCCCAGCTCCGATGACCGCCCGGTAGTCCAGTCCTGCCTTACAACCGTACTCGCGCCGATTTGGCGCAACTCTCGCAGCATGCCGCCCCAGGACTTCGCCCACGGCAAACCGGAAATCAGCAGGAACAAAACAAAAAAAGAAATCCACAGCCCCGTTACCGCATGCAGGTCGCGCCAGAACATCCGTTTTCCCCGGCCAAAACGCGGATAGACTATGCCTGCCAAGCCCTGCGCGCCGCGTGGCCACCACAGGTAAAGCCCGGTGATGAACATCACGATTGCCCAGGATGCCGCCAGTTCGACAATCATCGAACCCCGGTCGCCAAGCAAAAGTTCGCCGTGCAGGCGGTGCACCACGCGCATCAGCCGGCCATCCTCCGGCCCCTGCTCGAGTATCTCCAGTGTTTCAGGATGGACATAGACACGGAACAAGTCCGCGCCCCGCCCGACCCGCACCCGCACCGCCGATTGCTGTGTCTCCGGCAGTTCATAGGAATTGAGCACAGAACCCGGCACTGCGGCAAGCGCCGCAGAGACTTGCGCCTCGGCGCTTGCGCGCGCACCCGTCACCGCGAGGTGGTCGTATGCGCTGTCTACCTGCGCCTCATATTGCGGATTGAACAGATAGATGGCGCCCGTGACGGACAGCACCAGAATGAACGGGAGACAAAACAGCCCGGCATAGAAGTGCCAGCGCCAGATGGTGTTGTATGTCGGCCAGCCACGCCGGGTTGTTACAGCGGAGGATTCAGCTGCCATGCTCGTGGTGTGCACACCCTTCATCACCGTCCCATCAGTAATCGAATTTCAGGTTGGCAAACACGGTTCTCTGTGGATATGGATGGGAGACGTAAGCCTTGCAGTTGCCGATGTTATCCACCCCGAAAGCAGCGCTCCCCCCCTTCGCGATTTTGTAGACGACCTTGATATCAGCCAGCAAATACTTGCTGGCCCCGCCGTAGGTATCGGGATTGATGTCGCTGTTATCCAGGGCGTTATACTGGCGGCCGCTATAGCGGGCTGCCAGGCTATAGGAGAGACGATCGGATGAATGGTAGACACCCACAAGCGTTGCACGCCAGTCCGGAATGCGCGGCTGGTTATTGCCGACGTAGGCTGGGTGCCGGTCATCCTGCAGGATCGTCGAGTTGGTGTAAGTGACGCTACCGGAAAGATCGAAGCCGCGTATCCACAGGTTGCTAAGCTGCAATGCGGTTTCAATGCCGAGCGTACGGATCCTGTCGACGTTCTGGATGCTCGTTATGGTAGGCGTGACCGTCGTATCGGTCTGCGAGATAAGCGCGTCCCGCTTGTCTTCCTGGAACAGAGAAATACGCCACAGTCCATTTTCCAGCGCTCGCTCCGCCGTGAATTCCGCGGACACGACCCGCTCCGGTTTCAGGTTGGGATCGTTCTGCTTTGTACCTCCAGGCCCGGTGAAGGTCTGGAACATTTCAGCGACAGTTGGGTAGCGAACGCCCTTGCCCAGCGATCCGCGCAAAGCCCAGTCCGCCGATGCCTGATATGAGAGCGAAGCCTTCGGAGAAAAATCTGTGCTTGAGCGGTCCGCATAAATCAAGTCTTGAGACGATTTGTAGTTGCTGCCGTCAAATGCTTCCCAGCTTTCCATCCTGCCTCCCGCAACCAGTTTCCAATCCGGAGCAAGACGCCAGGCATCCTGAAGATACAAGGCCTGTGTTTCCGTCTTGCCATAGGAATTGGAACTTAAAGCCCCCGCGCCACCGGTCAGCCAATCTGTGGTGACGCTGTAAGTAGCGGAGCTCAGCTTGTAGCGATCAAAGTGATAACCAAAGCTTACCTGATGCTTGCTCGCCAGGTCGCCATCGGGACGCCACTCACCGCGCAGGTCGAGATTCTGCCAGCCCGTCCCGTCACCATAGGTGACTTGCCCGCCGGGCCTGATAGTACCGAGTCCGGAATCCGTTCCGGTGTTGGATGCTGAACGGGAAATATCCTTGTTGTAGCCATAGGTGCTGGCGGCAGCCTCCCAGTCCCACTCGCCACGAGTATTGGATTTCACCGAAAGCCCTTGCATCCAGTGCTCGCTTTCGCTGTGGCCCGGACTCAGGCCACTCGTTTTGTAATTAACGCCACCAATTTGAACTTGTCCATTGTAAAACGTGTTCCCTGCCGCATCCTTCAGGTAACTGTCGACACTGGTATCGGCGTTGTTCTGCCAGACACCCAAGGTGTAAGTGGCACGAACCGTCGGAGAAACATCGTAAGCCAGCTTTATCTTGCCGTTGTCCTGCACGGTGTGATCGATACTGTAGCCGCCGGTAATGATCCGTGCCGCACCCGTCTGGTCTTTGTCCCTATATTCACCGGTGACGGGCGTGGTGCCAGCCCCCCCGGCAGTGGCAGTACCGAAACTCATCGGGTGCCCCTGATTATCCAGATGATCGAGGCTTGCCCAAAGCGACCAGTTGCCAAACTTGTTACCCAACGATGCGCTGCCATGCGTCCCGTTATAGTCACTGTCCGTACCGTATAACTTGAAGCGCTCCTGAAAGGTATCCACCTTCACATGGGCTTCGAACTTTTCCGGCATCCGGGTCGTCATCTGCACCACGCCGCCCATAGAATTGCCGGGGTAAAGCGCAGAGAATGGCCCGTAGATGATATCTACCCGTTCGATTTCTTCCGGTGACACCATGCCCCAGCGCGGTGGGTAGCCGTAGCTGTTGCCGAGGAAATTCGAGAGCAGCAGGTTGTCTGCATAGACGATGGATTGTGCACTGGAAATGGTACCAGTCGTCCGGGTCGAAACGATACCGTTGCGGTCGCCGATGTAGCGCTCCCGGACGACGATGCTCGGCAGGTATTTGATCGCTTCGGCCGAGGTCACCGCATTGACGCTCTCGTCTATCTGCCTTGCCGTCACGCCCTCGGTTGTTGCCGGCAAATTGGCCGGGACAGCCGGTATTTGATTTCTTTCGCCCTTGACGGTCAATTCATCCAATTGCTGCTCATTCCCTGCATCTGCCGAGTCGCTCACCACCACCTCATCCCGCACCTGCAGTTCTTCCCCATCATCTTCCGCCCACACTGTCTGGCTAATCGCCAGCGTCAAAAAAAACCATGCCCCCCAACTCCATTTATGACTGCGTGCGCCCATCCTATCCTCCTGAAGGTCATTTGAATCTTTCGTGGCGCAATTCTAGGGAGGATGTTGCAGATTGAGAATGTGACAAATCGCCGCAGGCGATTTGCCCCCACAGGAGGACACCGACTTTCTATGGGCTGAAGCCCATCAAAGAGTGCTGACCTGGCTGGTGCGGATGTTTCGTGTGTTTTGTTGCTCCGTTACTTCGTCAGGATCAGCTTCCCCAATCAAGTCTGACGCAGTCGGTACAGCACGCCGTCATGTTCGATTTCAACTTCATGCGCGCCGGCACACATGACACAGACGACGGCCCGTTCCTGCTTGACCGCTTCGATCTTGAATTCTTCTGTGTACCGCTTTGCACTCACCTCCTGTTAAGCCAAATTGTAAGGCTTGGAAGTGTCGATAAAACCGTCAGCGATTCATCCCTCGCAAGGCGAAAACGCTCAGGAATCTGGCACAGAAATCGGCACTCACTCCTTAAAAGGCTCCATCGCACCAGGCCTGCGCAGCATCTTGTTCACTTCATCAAGATGCAATTCTTCCTGAACAATCATTTCTCGGGCGTATTCCTCAAGCAAAACCGAATTGCCTTCCGCGATTTTCAGCAAGTCGTAATAGGCAGCGAGCGCTGTCTTTTCGTGCTCAAGGCTTTCTCGAAGGAGGTCACCGATATCGTGTTTCTCGGTTTCAAGCAGGGCGCCGATTTTCAGCGAAGGGTGACCACCCAGCAAAGTGACGAGTTCGCCAGCTTTGTGGGCGTGACCAAGACCTTCCTCGGCATTGCCTTTTAGCCAAGAAACGATGGGGATACGGTTGTACCCATAAACCATGAGCGAGTAATGGGTGTATTTCACCACCCCCGCCAGTTCCAGTTCCATGATGCGATTGAGGGCATCAATTGCGACTTGATTCTTTGCGTCTTCCATATTGCGCTCCTTGGCGAGTTTGAGAAAAAAAATGAGTGACTAACCCTTTGCGCCGCCAGGCGACGCGTCTGCATTTTCCGCCTGAATTGCATCTGTGTCATTGTTGGAAATCTGTTCCAAGCCTCGAACCAAGGAAGACGCGCTGGGGTTCTCTACAAAAACGCAGCGTTTTCCGGCGCGTTTGCAGAAATCTTTTACCTTCCAGTAGGCATTGTGGCTGATGCAGCCGGTCTGGCATATCACCAAATCCGCAGCCGCCAGACTGGCATCAAGAACACTTTGGCCATTCTCAAGCCCCCCGTCATGATGAGCGAACCGTCCGCCGACTCGCTCTATAAGGTCACGATAGTTTGCGATGCTGCCGCTGCGCCCTCCAACACATAACACTGTCTTCCGGTTCAAGTACACCGTGACAGGTGAAATGCGCGGCTCCGGTCGTTCAGCTACGTCTGCCCTTGCCGTATTCGATGACTCACCGCTCAGCGCTTCGAGCGACTTCGCAGCAGCTGCCAGCTTTTGCCGCAACGCAGTGTTCTGCCCTTCAAGCGCCGACTGGCGGGCGGTCATCTGCTCGACCTTTTTTTGCAAGCGCATGCCTGCATCGAACCCCGGAATCGACGCTTTCAAGGCGGCCATGTCTTCTGACAAGAAGGCAATACGACTGTCTTTGGCGACATTTTCAGCCCGGAGCTGCACGATCTGCGCGGTCAGTCGTTCGATTTCGCTGGATTTTTCTGTGAGAAGGCGGGTGCCTCGCTCCTGCACCTTGCCCAACTCTCTTGCAAGGATAGCGTTTTCATCCAACAAGGCGTTGAACGTGGCAAGGTCGATTCGCACACTGGCACCGGCTTGATGCTGGAGCATATGCATGTCACGACACAACACCTCTTGCAAGACAGTATCGCAGCGCGGGTGGGTCAATGCTGCCCAAAGGCGCCCGCCACATCACCTTGCCTCACGGCGGCCGCCCACAAGTCAGCAACGGCCTTGGTGGTTTTTGCCAACCTGTAAGCTGCTATCGCGCAGCGCCATGCTCAATTTCCAACTCGCGCAGCAGGCCGAGCAACTTTTCGCTAGTCACGTGCGCCAATTCCTGGCGGACAACAACCGCACGACCCTCCTGGTTGGAGGGATCACAGTCATTGTTATGACGGGAGGTAGGGGGGGATGATGGATCACGCACGGAACTAAGTATCAATGAGAATTATTCTCATTGCAACGCAAGATTCATGGCCAAATCATCGAATTTTTCCCCCGGACCAAAATCCTGTTATCCCCGCTCGGAATGCGGACGCGGGTCTGGTTCCGCGTTCCACCACTCCCGGACAAATGGCCGAAACAGTGCCATTTAGCCTAAAAACAGGGACACCTGTTCGGGCGCTGCGGGGAATCGAACTACCCTCCAGTCTGCTCCCGGGCGACTTCGTGCCAACGCGGGATGCGCACCGGCATCTCGGGCTCAGGGTTTGCGTCTGCGGCGGCAATGGCAGGATTCAGTTCTGGCGCGATGCCCGGCACACTGTTTGCCAATTCCCACTGCAAAATGGATTCCATCGAGAAGCGCGGGTTTCCGACCAGCATCAAGTGGGGGATGCGCTTGCGCTCCCGTTCCGCGCAATCTCTGAACAGATAGATTGGCAACCCAGTGGCGGCGACGACTTCCTTGGCGCTGACGTAGTGCACTGCCGGATCAGGTTGGGCGTCCTGCTCGGCGGGGGCGGCTGAGGCTTTCGGTGGGTGCGTCACGATGCGGGGAACGCGTTCACGGTCGCCAAGAATTGTCTGCCAGTGCTGTGCGCTCTGCTGTTCAAAGTCGAAAACGTCCGCCTCGTGGTAGCGGACGTGATGAAAAAGTTTGTGCCACGTCGGGCCCACTTTGTCCTGCCGCCAGCGCCGCATTGTTTTCAGGCTGACTTTCCATCGGGCTGCCACTTGCTGCTCAGTCATCACGGGGTAGTGCATTTTCGTCTCCACGGCAAATGTCACCATGACAACGCTGTTCGCCGTAGAAGCCAAGCGCAATGTCTATGCGCAGAACTGCCCGGCATCATCACGTTCTGACAAAACGTCGCGCGTCCTTAAGCAGCAGAATCAGTTGCTGCTCGTGCGCAGGCGTTGGCTCGAAACCGAAACGTCGATAAAACGCATCAGCCTCAGCGTCGATGGGATGCGTTAACAAAGCCCGAATACCCGCTTGTTCGGCAATGGCTACCGTGCGACTGATAGCGTCCTGAAGCAAACTGAAACCCAGCCCCCGCCGTTGGTAGTCGAGGTCTATAGCAAGTCTGGCCAAAATGACCAGCGGGATTGGGTACTGCCCCATACCGCGTCGAATCCGCTCGGGTGCCTCCAGCGTGTCGATTTGACCCACTGTCAAGCTGAAGTACCCTGCAATTCGTTCCTCGTCGCAGACAACAAAGGTTCTCGCGGAGCCACTACTCTGAGCTTGGCGTGCGTGGCGCAGCAGCCAATCAGTGAGCGCAGGTTTTCCGCAGTCAAATTCTTCCAGCCGGTGCGATGCATCAAGCGGCAGGGGTGCCGATAGACTCACTTGTTAAGAGCCCAAACGGGACGCCGGGAAAAGAGATCAGCCAAGCCAGGGTTGTCAGATTCCGGGCGGTCTAGCATTTCCAGGAGTGCTTGGTACTGGCTACCAGAAACCATAAACAATCGCTGATCGAGCAAGGTGCGCTCGGCCGCTTGGTAAGCGGCATCGAGAATGAAATCAGTTAACGATTTGTGTGCGACCTCGGCGGCGCGACGCAGAACGGTTTCCTGTTCAGGCGTCGCGCGCAGGCCGAGCCGGGCCGAACGAGCGGTAGCAGTGGCAGTCATGGTAAATCCTCCTTAATGCGTACATTAGACTCGATGTTAGTACAAATGACGCATTTTGTCTAGAGGGCCCTTTTCCAGCACACGCAACGCCAGAACCTCGGATGGCAACTGGCTACCAGTCGGCAGCATCGAACTGGGCGAGGTTGGCGGTCATCCCAATCTGGCGAATGCCCGCCAAATCGACCGAATGATCTAAAATCGGGACTGTAGGCTTGCGGACGGACTCTGGCGAAGAACGCGGACGCGGGTTCGGTTCCGTGTTCCACCAGCAAGGCGACGGAGAACTGAGAAATTTGCCGTTGAGGGCGGGGGGCACTTCTACGCCACATCTCAGTCCGTTCGATCTGACCGCTGATCCACCTGCACCGTGGCAAGAACAGCGGCAGTAAACCCAGACTCCCGCTTCAGTTCCCGGCTTGCCTGACGAATCACCGCAATCCCCGAAGAAAGCGCCAGTCCTGCCATGATCACGGCCACGACGAGATCGGGCCAGCCGCTGCCGGTGCCAAACACACCGGCAGCGGCCAACATCACCGCGATGTTGCCTATCGCATCGTTGCGGCTGCACAGCCAGACAGCGCGCATGTTGGCGTCACCGTCGCGGAAGGCGTACAGCATCAGGGCAACGCCCCCGTTCGCGAGCAACGCCAGCACCGCGACCGCACCCATGGTCAGCGGTTCCGGCGGCATGCCGTTGATCGCGGCCCATCCCGTTTTGGCGAGCACGCACAGCCCGAACGCCGCCATCGACAGGCCTTTCACCATCGCGGCGCGTGATCGGCACGCCAGACCCATGGATAGCACGGCCAGCGAGATCCCGTAGTTGGCGGCGTCGCCGGCAAAGTCCACCGCGTCGGCGAACAGTGACACCGAGCCTGACTTCAACCCGCCGATGATCTCGACGGCGAACATCACGGCATTGATGATCAGTGCCGCCCACAGTGCCCTGCGATAGCGCGGGCTGACGTTGGTTTGCGATGCGCAGGCGGAGCCGCAGCAACTGGCAGACATGGTTTTCCTTCAAAAGTGTCTTTGTCAGCATTACACACCCCGTAGTCACTCCAGGGTCAAGCTTGTAAAATGCGGATGTTTTTGTTTGTCAAGGAGCCGCTATGGAAACCGCCATGCGCATTGGGGAACTGGGGCGGGCCGCCGGCGTCGATATCGAGACGATTCGCTACTACGAGAAAGCCGGGTTGCTGCCCGACCCGGCGCGGAGTCACAACGGCTATCGCGCCTACGGGTCGGCGCATCTGGAACGGCTGGCTTTCATCCGCCATTGCCGGGCGCTGGATATTTCGCTTGCCGACGTGAAGCGTTTGCTGGAGTTTGTCGCGCATCCGGATGCCGACTGTGGCGACATCGACCGTCTGATCGACGCGCAACTGTCTCGGGTACGGGCGCGGCTGAAGAGCATGCGGGCACTTGAACGACAACTCGGCGCCTTGCGCGGTCGGTGCGGTTCCAGCCAGGTCGCGGGTGAGTGCGGCATCCTTCATGAGCTGGTTGCGGCCGCGGCCGGGAGCCAAGCAGATGGAAAGCGGATCGGGCACCGGAATATGGTGAATCCACTTGATCCCTAGGGAAACTCACTGTGACGAGCCTCAGCGTAGATCAGCACAAATTTGGCGCTGATCACAGCATGAAATAAAAAAGCGCTCCGGGGAGCGCTTTTGTTTTTTGCTTGCAGGGCGGATCAGGTGTACGCCTGCAGCGAACCCTTCATTTTCTTCAGGGCGACGGCTTCGATCTGGCGAATGCGCTCTGCAGATACGCCGAACTCGTCTGCCAGTTCGTGCAAGGTCGCGCCTGAGCCATCGTCATTGGCGAGCCAGCGTGCCTCGACAATTCTGCGCGAGCGCGGATCGAGCTTCTCGAGCGCCCCGTTCAGCCCTTCGGTCTGCAGGCGGTCGTAATCCTGCGCTTCGAGCATGCGGGTCGGTTCCTGCATGTCGGACGACAGGTACGCGATCGGCGCAAACTTGTCGTCTTCGTCGTCGGTCGGCGCCTCCAGAGCGATATCTCGCCCCGAGAGCCGCGTTTCCATCTCGATCACCTCTTCCGGCTTGACGTTCAGTGTCTTTGCCAGATCATTTACCTGGTCGGGCGACATCGAATCGAGACCGGTCTTGTGGCTACGCAGATTAAAAAACAGTTTGCGCTGCGCCTTCGTCGTGGCGACTTTGACCAAACGCCAGTTCTTCAGAATGTACTCATGCATCTCGGCCTTGATCCAGTGCATCGAATAAGAAACGAGGCGTACACCCTGATCGGGATCAAAACGCTTGACGGCCTTCATCAGGCCGATGTTGCCCTCCTGGATCAGGTCCGCGTGCGGCAGTCCATAACCCAGATATCCGCGCGCGATGGAGACCACCAGTCGCAAATGCGACAGGATCAGCTTCTGCGCTGCAGCCAGGTCATTGTCGTCGCGCAGGCGGCGCGCCAGCGACACTTCTTCTTCCTGAGTCAGCATGGGCATGCGATTGACCGCCGAAATATAGGCGTCGATGTTGCCCAGCGACCCGGAAAAACCGAGTGCCATCAGGTTGTTGCCAGTCGGGACCAATGCGGATGTTGCAGAGGCTTTCATATTTTCTCCTAGCGACCCCAAGGGACGTTGCGATTGCATTCAAGAATCTATATTAGCACTCAGAATAAACGAGTGCTAATTGAGGTTCTTAACCGCACGCATAGGTAAAAACCTATTATCACCTTGGAAACAATTAAGTGCTACTAAAAACTTAGAGAGAGTCGATAGCAAATAGTTGCGAAATACCGGCTGTTTTTGCCAAAAAACCGCACAAATCGCCGCAAAAATGTCGCTTTTTTGCGTGAAACACGGTTTAAACGGCTTGCAGAACGAAGAATGTCAGCGCTTTCAAACGCTACGTGCGAGATGTCGTCTTACGGAGAGCAAAGACCCGAGCAAACCGAGCACAGCACTGATTGCCAACAGAAGGCTCAGGAGCGGCAGTCCAAGTGTCACCAGGCGGAATTCAGACGCGTACAAGCGCGCGAAGTCCGCTATCGCTGCGTTCAGTGGATGCAAGAGGGCCAGCACCGCCAGCAGGGCGAGCGCGCCGGCAATCAGGCCCAGTAGCGCGCCAGTGTAATAGAAAGGGCGGCAGATGAAGCGGTTGGTGGCGCCCACCAGGCGTGAGACCTCGATTTCCTCGCGTTGCGTCAGCACCTGCAGGCGAATCGTGTTAAAAACTACCGCCACGACCACCACGCCTAGCGTGACAGCAAGAAAAAGAAGCACGAGCTGCGCGATTTGGAGCAGCGCGGCTAGTCTTTCCACCCAGGCCGAATCGACCTGGACATACTCGACGCCGGGCACCGTCTTGAGTCGTTCCGCCAGGCCATTGACGCGGCGCGCATCGTCTCGGGTCCGCATGCCGGAGATCGTCAGCACATAGGCATCAGGTAGGGGGTTGCTGCCAAGCGTGCGAATCGCTTCGTCCAGTCCGGTCCGGTCCTTCAAGGTATCGAGTGCCTTTTCGCGTGAAATGAACACCACCTTGACGGCGGTTTTTTCTTCCAGCGCGATACGCCTGATGTCGGGCGCAACGGCGCTCGCGCGTTCGCGCGGCGTATCAGCCGCCATGAACAGGCTGATTTCCGGCTGTACCGCAAGCTGGTCAGAAACCGGGCGCACATTTTCGAGCAGGGTCAGACCAGCGAAAGGCAGCGTGAGCGCGATCGCGACCACCAGCACGTTCAGCAGGAAATTGCCGGGCGCCTTCAGCAAATGCCGGCAGGCCTCGCCCAATGCAAAACCGTGCTGCCGAAACCAGCGGTTCATGGCGTCTCTCCCGGCGTGTGTCGCCGCCAGCTTTCGACAAACCGCCCATGCTGCAGGTAGATCACGCGGTTGGCCGCATCGAGAAATTGTTCGTCATGCGTGGAGATCAGGCAGGTTACGCCGACGCCGTGAAAGGCCTTGAGCGCATCGAGCACCTTGTTGGCGCTCTCCCGGTCCAGGTTGGCGGTCGGTTCATCGGCCAGAATGATCTGCGGTCGATTGACGATGGCACGCGCAATCGCCACGCGTTGTTGCTCGCCGCCAGAAAGGGACAAGGGTGGCGAGGAGGCGCGATCCAGCAGGCCGACTTTGTCGAGCGCTGCGCGTGCGCGCCGCTCCGCGTCCGGCCGGGAGGCCCCGCATACGACCAGCGGCAACATGACATTGGCCAGCACATTCCGGTCCGATAGCAGGCGCTGCTGTTGAAAAATGAGCCCGAGATTGCGCCGCAAGTAGGGCAGCCCAGACGGTTTGATGCGGCCGATATCCTGGTTATTGACCAGAACCGCTCCGGACGTTGGTCGCTCGATCGCGGCGATCATCTTCAGCAAGGTGGATTTGCCGGCGCCCGATGCGCCTGCCAGGAACACGAGTTCGCCTTTGCCGACGGTCAGCGTGACGTCAGTCAGCGCATGGATGTCTGGCGCGTATTGCTTGCATAGTTGGCGCAGTTCAATCATCGGGACCGATCACCCCAAGAGCGCATCGACAAAAGTCTGCGCCTCAAACGGCTGCAGATCCTCGATCTGTTCGCCCACACCGATGAAGTAGACCGGGATCGGTCGGGCTCGCGCGATTGCCGCAAGCACGCCGCCTTTGGCGGTGCCATCCAGCTTGGTCACGACCAGACCGGTCAGCCCCAGGGCATCGTCGAAAGCCTTGACCTGCGTTAACGCATTTTGCCCGGTATTGCCGTCAATGATCAGCAGCACCTCGTGCGGTGCATCCGGCATTGCCTTGCCGATCACGCGTTTCACTTTTTTCAATTCTTCCATCAAATGCAATTGCGTCGGCAGGCGTCCTGCCGTGTCCACCATGACGATGTTAACGTTGCGCGCCTGGGCGGATTGCACCGCATCGAAGGCGACTGCGGCGGGATCTCCCGATTCCTGCGCGATGACCGTGACGCCATTGCGCTGGCCCCAGACTGCGAGCTGCTCGCGCGCCGCGGCACGGAAGGTGTCGCCCGCGGCCAGCAGCACGGACTGGTGATGCGCCTGCATGTGCTTGGCCAGTTTGCCGATAGTGGTTGTCTTGCCGGCACCGTTGACGCCGGCGATCATCATGACCAGCGGTTGATGACGGCCCAGCACCAGCGGCTTCTGCAGCGGTGCAAGCATCTCGATGAGCAGCGTACGCAAGGCACTCTTCACCTGGGACGCTTCGGTGAGCTTTTCGGCGCGCACCTTGCGTTTCAGTGCGTCGAGTAGGAACTGCGTGGCATCGACACCCGCGTCGGCCATCAGCAGCGCAGACTCGAGTTCCTCGTACAGCGCGTCGTCAATCTTCGCGCCAACGAACAGGGTGGTGAGATTGGACGATGTCTTGGACAGGCCGGCCTTCAGCCGTGTCAGCCATGATTTTTTCTGATCTTCTGGCGTATCGACGGCGACAATCTCTATCACATCCGCTTGCGGGCTGGTGATGGCCGGATCGCTGGTTATCTTGTCTTCTGGGGTGGTTGTCGCGATGTGCGGCAGCGGCGCCGGGTCTTGCGATTTTTTCTTGAAGAAACTAAACATCGGGAATCGGGTCAGAGCTGCGGTGTCGGGAGCCGGCCGCGATGTGCGTACAGGCAGATACAATCCAACCTATTCTAACAGAGCGAAGATTTATGAAATCAAGTACCCGCGCGACCCTGCTTGCCCTTGTGCTCGCTCTTTTTTCGCCGTTTGCGCCGGCGGCCACGACTACAGCGCAGGTGACAGAATTCACGCTGCATAACGGCATGCGCATCATCATCAACGAAGACCATCGCGCACCCACGGTCGCACACATGATCTGGTACCGCGTCGGATCGGTCGACGAAAGCAACGGCACGACCGGCGTGGCACATGCGCTCGAGCACATGATGTTCAAGGGGACGCAGAAGCTCAAGCCCGGCGAGTTCAGCCAGCGCGTGGCTGAACTCGGCGGCCGCGAAAACGCGTTCACCAGCAAGGACTACACCGCGTATTTCGAGCAGATCGAAAAGACGCGGTTGGAAAGCGTCATGGCGCTGGAAGCGGACCGCATGCGCCATCTGCAGTTCGATCAGAGCGAGTTTGCCAAGGAGATTCGCGTGGTGATGGAGGAGCGCCGGCTGCGCACGGACGATCAGCCGACCGCGCTGCTGCACGAGGCGCTGAACGCAACCGCCTTTGCCGCGCATCCGTACCGCAATCCTGTCATCGGCTGGCCGGACGACTTGCAGCATATGACGATCAGCGACGTCAGCGCCTGGTACCGGAGATGGTATGCACCCAACAACGCGGTCATGGTGATCTCCGGCGATGTCGAGCCGGCGGGCGTACTCGCCCTCGCAAGGAAATATTTTGACGCCTATCCTGCGCAGGCGCTGGAGCGGGGCAAGCCGCAGAGCGAACCGCCGCAACGCGGTATCAAGCGCGTTACCGTCAAGGCGCCGGCGGAGAATCCGTACGTCGCCCTCGCGTTCAAGGTGCCGGCGCTGCACGATATCGAAAGAGATGGCGACGCGCTTGCGCTCGATGTGCTGGCGGCGGTGCTGGATGGCTACGACAATGCGCGCCTGTCCGCAAAGCTGGTGCGCACCGATCACGTCGCGTACGATGTGAATGCATCCTATTCCGGCATCGCGCGGGGGCCGGTGCTTTTTATACTGGACGGGACGCCGGCAGCGGGTGTCAGCACGGAACAGCTCGAACAGTTCCTGCGCGCCGAAATCACGCGTGTCGCGAACGAGGGCGTGTCTGAAGGTGAATTGACGCGCGTCAAAAACCAGTTGATCGCGGGCGAAATTTACAAGCGCGATTCCGTATTCGGGCAGGCGATGGAAATCGGCAGCATGGAAATGGCAGGCCTTCCGTACACGCAGCTTGATCGGCTGATCGAGCGGCTGCAGGCGGTCACGTCCGACCAGATCCGCTCGGTGGCGCAACGCTATTTCGGTGACGATGCGCTGACGGTCGGCACCTTGGTGCCACTGCCATTGAGCGGCAAGCCCGCAGCCCCGGCCCCGGCCGGCCCCTTGCACTGATGACCCACATGAAAATCAAACGGATGAAGCTGAACAAAATGAAATCAATCGGGATCGTGGCCGGCATGCTGCTGTGTCTCGCCTGCGGCTGGAGCCGCGCGGAGGTGCCGGTCCAGAGCTGGACACTGGGTAACGGCGCGCGCGTGCTGTTTGTCGAAAACCATACCCTGCCGATTCTCGACGTCAGCGTCGATTTCGACGCGGGTGAGCGGCGCGACCCTGCCGGAAAGTCCGGTACGGCTGCCCTGGCCAACGCCATGCTGGCACGTGGCATCAAGCAGGCGGAAATGCCCGCAGGCAGCGAGCCGGCAATGAGCGAGGCGCAAATTTCAGATGCGTTCGCGGACATCGCGGCGCAACGCGGCGTGCGCGTCGATAACGACCGTTCGGGCGTCACCTTGCGCACGCTGGTCAGTCATCGTGACGTCGCGATTCCCCTGCTTGGCAGGTTGCTTGCGCAACCTGCGTTTCCGGAGGAGCTGCTCGCGCGCGACAAGGCGCGCACCATTTCCGATTTGAAGGAAAGCCTCACAACGCCGGAAGAAATTGCCGACCGTGCCTTCACCCACTTGTTGTACGGGCGGCATCCGTACGCGGCACAGCCGACAGAGGCGTCCCTGCACGCCATCTCACGCGCCGACCTGATCGCATTTCATGCCACGTACTTCGTCGCCAATCACGCGGTGGTGGCGATCATCGGCGACCTCACCCGCGAGCAGGCCGACCGCGTCGCGCAACAGCTTACCGATCGCTTGCCGCAAGGCGTGGCGCTGCCCGATCTGCCGCCGGTACTGGTTGCGCAGGGTCGCGAGCAACGATTGCCGCATCCGGCGTCGCAAGCGCATATTCTGATCGGCATGCCGGCATACGCCTTCCACGATCCTGATCATTACGCGCTGTCGGTCGGTAACTATATTCTCGGCGGTGGCGGATTTGCCTCACGTCTCACGAGGGAAGTACGCGAAAAGCGGGGGCTGACCTACGGGGTATACAGTTTTTTCAGTCCGCGCGCGCAACCCGGGCCGTTCCAGATCGGCTTGCAAACGCAGAAGCAGCAGGCTGAACAGGCATTGCAGGTAGTGCGTGATACGCTGGCAGCCTTCCTGCGCGATGGGCCGACAAAAGCCGAACTGCGCGGCGCCAAGGACAATCTCATTGGCGGCTTTGCCCTGCGGCTGGACAGCAATCGCAAGATTCTTGAAAACATCGCGGCCATTGGTTTCTATGGCTTGCCGCTTGACTACCTAGACCGCTGGCCCGAACGCATTAAAAGCGTTACCGCTGCGGAAGTGAAGGCGGCGTTCAGCCGCAAGATCAGGCTCGACCAGTTGTCCACGGTCGTCGTGGGAGGGATGACGCAATAAGGCGCAGCGCGCCGCCGCGATTACAATCGCTGCTTTCCCTTGCACAGCGCACCACAATGTCAAAGAAGCCGGCTCAACGCCCCGCGCTCCACCGTCCCCCGCAAACGCATGCGCGCCAGGTGCGCATTATCGGAGGCGCATGGAAAAGGACACCCTTGCCGGTGCCGGATGCGCAAGGCTTGCGGCCGACGCCGGATCGGGTTCGGGAAACCGTTTTCAACTGGATCAATCATTTGATCGACGGCGCGTGGGAGCCGGTCGCCTGTCTGGACCTGTTCGCCGGCACCGGTGCCCTAGGCTTTGAGGCGGCCAGTCGCGGCGCCGGCAGGGTCGTGATGGTTGAATTCCACACGCCGGCGGTGCAGCAATTGCAGGCCACCAAGGATAAGTTGGCCGCGACGCAGGTCGACATCGTGCGGGCCGACGCCGCTGCGAGCGTGCAGGGCATGCTGGCGCGTGGCATGCAACGGCAGTTCACCCTGATTTTTCTCGATCCTCCTTATGGCCGCGACTGGCTGGCCAGAATCCTGCCCGACTGCGGTGACCTGTTGGCACCGGGCGGACTGATCTACGCCGAATCGGAAACGGCGCTCGACACGGCGCCAGCGCCGCCATGGTTGTCCGGTTGGGACATCGTG
>Ga0366807_1046_pt1 | contig 23195 bp, 21 predicted proteins | sample TotcelN113001L15_FD_207029 | JGI IMG/M metagenome (GOLD analysis project Ga0366807, IMG submission 207029) | Enriched cells from coal bed in the Powder River Basin, Montana, United States - Total cells N11 rep3 HSBNCT.N11.300.1.L15 ... | reverse complement strand
TCAATGGCTTGATGAAAGAACCGCCCTGTATAACAAAAGAGATTCCGACAGAGCCTTCCTTATCGACTTTATCTCTGGCAGAGAAGTTCCATCGGGGGTTAATGGAAAGGTGGACAAAGTTGTTGCCGTGCCCGGAGGTGAAAACCAGTATCTATTTTTCTCTGATCAATATGTGACAAAAATAAAACTGGTTCGGAATAAGGCGGAGATGGAGGTAAAGCTGCTGGGTGAAAAACAGGTAAAGGGCCTCTCGTGGTCTGTTGGCACATCGGATACGACAGCGGACGGATCCCGTTCTTTCATCGCAAGCAACAATCTCACGCTCGTTTCTCTACATTCGCTTGGTATCGAAACCATATCGTTTGGACCTTTCTATCTTCAAAATGGGATCGCCACTCCCGATCCGGATAAGATCATTCTTTCTGGAATCGCGCCGCATTTGCCCGGTCAGGGACAGCGTAACTTTCTTTTTTCAATTGGCAATCGTACATTGACGTCGATCGACGGAGCAACGATGAGCGCTCAACGCTACATCTATATACCTACTTGGAAAAAGCAAGCGGTCGTTGCGAACAATAAAATTGCAACGGTGGAGCAAATCCCCGTGTTGGAGACGATCACCCTGACCAAATTTATTACGGAACTGCAGGAGTCTGTCGATCGACTTAAACGCATTCCCTTGGAAGAAAATAAGGGGCAGCAAGTCTTAAAGCCGGTGGCCACCGCCTCAGGATCAATCGCCGGGACGAGCAGAGCATTAAAAAATACTTTGCGCTAAGCCCAAGTCGAGGCAATCGGTATTTGCCAAGGTGCCAAGTTGGATCGCGTGCCGATCAATGAATCTTGTTACCTGCGGGCGGCAACAAGTCTTCCGGATTTTCAGTCGCGAAAAGTTGAGCGCAGTCGACCGGGTCGAAATCGTATTTCTTTCCGCAGAAATCGCAACAGATGGCGAGCTTGCCCTGGTCGTGAAGGGCGTCGTCTATTTCCTGCTGTCCCAGCATTCTTAGCATACCCCCCACTTTTCTGCGCGTGCAGGTGCAGTGGAATACCGGCTCGACCGGATCGAAAACGCGAAGGGTTTCTTCCCAGAAAAGTCGCCGCATAAGGGTGTCGATGTCGGACTCCAGCATTTCATGGCGCTTTAATGTGGCGCCAAGCATGGATACCCGCTGCCATGCCTCCTGCTCTTGCTCCCTCACGGAGGCATCGCTGGCAGGCTGCGGCAATCTTTGCAATAGCAGTCCGCGCGTAACCTCGGCGTTTGCGGCCAGCCATATTCTGGTTTCGAGCTGCTCGGACTGCTGCATATAGTTTTCGATTACTGCTGCAATCGTATCGCCCTCAAGCGGCACGATCCCCTGATACGGCATCTGCCCTGGAAACTTCTCTTGCGGGTCGAGGGTGATCACGAAGCGCCCCCTGCCATGGGCATGCACCATTTCGCGCAAGGTATATCCGGGCTCGATTTTCGCATCCGGAGCTATGTTGGCGGTAGCGCGCATGCGCAGGTCGGAATCACATTCGACCACCAATAGCCGGACCGGGCCATCGCCATGAATCTGCATGATCATAGACCCGTCGAATTTGATGTTGGCGGATAGCAAAGCCGCCGCTGCCATCATTTCACCGAGCAAGTTGGAAACGGGCTCAGGATAATCGTGGCGCTCCTGCACCTGCTTCCATGCCAGCGACATCTCGACCAGTTCGCCGCGTATGGAGGCGTCTTCGAACAGGAATTTTTGCAGTTTGTCTTTCATTGATGCCAACCGTTCCAAATTAATAATTTTACCGTTATCCGATCCGACGCTATGCGGTCGAACTGCCTGATTTGACGGAACGCAACCCGCGTTCCTTTATCCTATGCAGGAATTGCCGGGCGTCAGCCTATTTTTTCCAGGTCTGTCCTGAACATGGCGCTACGTTGAATGTAGTGGGCGGATGTGCCCTGCATATCGCGCACCTCCTCATCGCTCATCAAGCGGGCAAGCCTTGCCGGTGCGCCCAGCATGACCGACTTTTCCGGAACTTTCCTGTCTTTCGTGATCAGTGCGCCTGCTCCAACCATGGAACCGGCCCCAATTACCGAGCCGTTCATTACCGTGGAACGGATGCCGACCAGCGCGCCGTCACCTACCGTACATCCATGCAGCATGGCCATGTGGCCGACCGTCACGTTCTTTCCGATCGTGAGCGGAAAGCCTGGGTCGGCGTGCAATACCGAGCCGTCCTGAATATTGCTGTTGGCGCCGATGGTGATGAGGTCGTTGTCGGCGCGCACCGTGCAGCCGAACCAGACGGACGCTCCCGCCTCGATAACGACGTTGCCGATGATGCAGGCGGATTCGGCAATGAATGCGGACGGATCGATTTGCGGAGTGTATTTACCGAGTCTATAGATGGCCATGGTATTTGTTCAACTGGCGAGGCAAGTAAAAGTTGGCTATTTTACCTTTACATTCGAGTTGCAGAAATGCGTGCCGGCAACATTGTTTGCGAACTTCCGTCTTATCGAAAGACGACTGCATAAATGAAGCTGCGCCGGCGGTTATATAATTGCCGACTTGCACTTAATTTTGCCAATAAATTTGCCCGCTTCAAAATGAAACCATTCCGTTCCGAATTCATCCAGATACGCAAGCTTCGCTACCACGTCCGCCATTGGGGCCGTGAAGACGCACCGAAGATTTTCATGCTGCATGGCTGGATGGATATGTCGGCTTCCTTCCAGTTCATCGTTGATTGCCTGCAGCGTGACTGGCATGTAATCGCGCCAGACTGGCGCGGTTTTGGCCTGTCCGAGTGGTCAGGCAACGATACGTACTGGTTCCCCGACTATCTGGCCGATCTGGAAGCGATCCTGAAGCATTATTCGCCGGACTCAGCGGTCAAGCTGATAGGTCACAGCCTGGGCGGCAATGTTGCCAGCGTATATGCCGGCGCGCGTCCGCATCGGGTGGAGAAACTGGTGAGCCTGGAAGGCGGCAGTCTGCTTGAGAGCAGCCCGGAACAGGCTCCGGGCCGTTACGCGCAGTGGCTCGACCAGGATAACGATCCTCCCGGCTTGCGCACTTATGCAGCGCAGGCGGAAGTGGCGGCGAGACTGCAGAAGAACAATCCGCGTCTGACCGACGAGCGCGCTGCCTTTCTGGCGCAGCATTGGTCGGCGCAGAATGAGCAAGGCGAATGGGCTCTCATGGCCGATCCGGCGCATCGCAAGATATCGCCCTATTTGTACCGGCTCGACGAGGTTCTTTCCTGTTGGGGAGCGATCACTGCGCCGGTCCTGATGGTCGTAGGCGAATTTCCGCTGCTCGGGCTTAGAATGAGCGACCGAAAGGCCGGGCGCGCCGAAATCGAATTCCGTACGGCGGCGATACCAAACTCTGCCATCAAGACGGTTGCCGGAGCCGGGCACATGTTGCAGCACGATCAGCCGGAGGAAGTGGCTCGCCTGATCGAGGAGTTTCTATAGCCTTGCGCGGACCCTCGCGCTGTTCCGGCAACCCGCTACGCGGGCGCTCGGCCAAGGCCGAATCGTCCCTTTATAAAATTTTCGCGTGAGCATCATTCGTGTCAGCGTCGTACAATAGCGACTGTCTCATTTTAAGTTGCACATACGCATGTTGAATCTGGATCTTCATAGTCACTCACGCATTTCCGACGGAACATTGGCGCCCGACATGCTGGTTGCCCGAGCAAAGTCAAACGCAGTCGATGTATTGTCCCTTACCGACCACGACGAAGTGCGGGGCATAGGGCAGGCTCGCGAAGCCGCGGCGCAGTTGGGGATGCGCTTCGTGCCTGGAGTCGAGATCTCGATCACATGGGCAGGGGAAAGCATTCACATCGTCGGTCTGCAAATCGACGAAAACAATGCTTCGCTTGTGAAGGGGCTGGCTGAAACACGCAGCGGCCGCTTGTTGCGGGGCCGCGCAATCGCCGCGAAGCTAAAAGCGTTGGGTATTCCAGACGCATTCGAAGGCGCAACGAAATTCGCCGACAATCCGCATACGATGTCGCGCAAGCATTTTGCGCGCTTTCTGGTGGAGTGCGACGCCTGCGCCGATATTCAGGATGCGTTCGACCGCTATCTGAAACAAGGAAAAAGCGCTTTCGTGCCGCACCGATGGGCCAATCTGACCGATGCGATCAACTGGATCCACCGCGCCGGCGGAGTAGCCGTCGTGGCACATCCGGGGCGCTATCCTTTAAGCGAATTGGCATTCTCCGCATTCCTGGACGAATTCAAGCAGCTAGGCGGCGCAGGCATTGAAATCGTAACCGGCAGCCATACTGTCGATCAGTACCAGAAGTACGCAAAAATCGCTGCCCGATATGGACTCAAGGGGTCGGTCGGTTCCGATTTTCACTCTCCCGGCGAATCGCGTTCCGATCTCGGTTCAATGCCGCCGCTGCCCGAGGGCGTGGTTCCGGTCTGGCATGATTGGTTTTGACGCCTTTTTCGATGCCTGCAGGCAAGTCATCAGATTAAATGGGGTTGGTCGGAGATATTCATAACTTCGGCTTCAGGGACCTGTTTTGCCCTTGTTATCATGAGGATGCTCCCCATATTCAGGGCATGAGTTGGCGATTCCCGAAAGTGGCCGGGCCTTGCCTTGGGAAGTCAAGCGCGTCATATCAGGAAAAATCCCCTATGCGTGCCGTACATAAGCTGCGCAGATTGTCAATAAACGGTTTTGCGTTTTCTGGCAAGCCCTGGCAAATACGGGTAAAATGATTTCCATATAAGTATATAAGGCGCCGTGCGTCTAAGGAGTCTTCGTGAACAATATGTTTGGCAGAGCGGCAATCTGGGTGGTTATTTCATCGATCATTCTTATTGTAACGTTGAGGTTTTTTAATGATCGGTCGGTGTCTGCCGGGGCAGTGCCGATGAATTATTCCGAGTTTCTCGAAGAAGTAAAAGCCAAGCACATCAAGGACGTCGTCATTGATGATCGCACGATTGTGGCTAACTCGACAGATGGAAAAAAATACAAGACCGCCGTCACCTACCTTGACCGCGGCCTGATCGGCGATCTGGTCAACAATAGCGTCAAGTTCGACGTTAAGCAGCCTGAAGAGCAGTCTTTCCTTTCCCAGATTTTCATTTCCTGGTTCCCGATGCTGCTTCTGATCGGCGTATGGGTCTTTTTCATGCGGCAGATGCAGGGCGGAGGCAAGGGCGGCGCGTTCTCGTTCGGAAAATCCAAGGCGCGCATGACGGATGAAAAGAGCAATACCGTCATGTTCACCGATGTCGCCGGTTGCGACGAGGCCAAGGAAGAAGTCGGGGAAGTCGTCGATTTCCTGCGCGACCCCGGCAAGTTCCAGAAACTGGGCGGACGCATTCCGCGCGGTCTGCTTCTGGTTGGCCCTCCGGGAACAGGCAAGACCTTGCTGGCGCGCGCGATTGCGGGCGAGGCCAAGGTTCCCTTTTTCTCGATTTCGGGGTCCGACTTCGTTGAAATGTTTGTCGGCGTCGGCGCATCGCGCGTACGCGACATGTTCGAAAACGCCAAGAAGCATGCGCCTTGCATCATCTTCATCGACGAGATCGACGCCGTTGGCCGTCATCGCGGCGCAGGCATGGGCGGCGGCAACGACGAGCGCGAACAGACATTGAACCAGTTGCTGGTCGAAATGGACGGTTTTGAGCCGAATTCCGGCATCATCGTGGTGGCGGCAACCAACCGCGCCGACGTGCTGGACAAGGCATTGTTGCGCCCGGGCCGCTTCGATCGTCAGGTCGTGGTCGGCTTGCCCGATATTCGCGGCCGCGAGCAGATTCTGTACGTGCATATGCGCAAGGTGCCGATCTCTTCCGATGTAAAGGCTGAAATCATCGCGCGCGGCACACCCGGATTTTCCGGCGCTGACCTGGCCAACCTGGTCAACGAGGCGGCGCTCTATGCCGCGCGGCGCAATAAGAGGTTGGTTGAAATGCAGGACTTCGAGGACGCCAAGGACAAGATCGTCATGGGCCCGGAGCGCAGGTCTACCGTGATGCGCGAAGAAGAGCGCACCAACACTGCCTACCACGAGTCGGGCCATGCGGTTGTGGCCAAACTGTTGCCGAAGGCCGATCCGGTACACAAGGTCACGATCATGCCGCGCGGCTACGCGCTCGGCCTGACCTGGCAGTTGCCGGAGCATGACCGAGTCAACATGTACAAGGACAAGATGCTCGAAGAGATCGCGATTCTGTTCGGCGGCCGTGTGGCGGAAGAGCTGTTCATGCACCAGATGTCCACGGGCGCATCGAGCGACTTCGATCGCGCCACGAAACTGGCGCGATCGATGGTGACCCGCTACGGCATGTCGGATGCTTTGGGTACGATGGTTTACGAGGATACCGAGCAGGATATGTACTATGGGCGCATGGCGTCGAAAACGGTTTCAGAAGTGACCCAGCAAAAGGTCGATACCGAGATTCGCGGCATTCTCGACAGGCAGTACGATCTGGCGCGCAAGCTGCTGGAAGAGAATCGCGCCAAAGTCGACCTGATGGCCAAGATGCTGCTGGAATGGGAAACGCTTGATGCCGACCAGGTTAACGACATCATGGAAGGCCGCAACCCGCGTCCGCCGAAAGTGATGCCGGTCAAATCCTCATCCGACAACGAGCCGGGCGGTGTTTCTCCTAATGCGACTGCCCCAGCATAAGCCCGGGCGGCTGCTATTTAACTAACGACGATAGTCACAACAAAAGGGTGAGAAGCGATTCTCACCCTTTTTTCTGATAAAAAATGCCAGATCTTTTTCAATGCGGTCGCTACCGCTTCGATTTGAGCGGTGACAAGTCCAGGCCGCTTGTAATGGGTATACTGAACATGACTCCCGACTCGTTCTCGGACCATGGGAAGTACTTTTCCCTTGACGCCGCGCTGACCCGCGCGGAGGAAATGATTGCGCAAGGGGTCGATATCATCGACATAGGAGGTGAATCGACCCGGCCCGGCTCGGAACCGGTTTCGTTGCAGGAGGAGCTGGATCGGGTGATGCCGCTGGTATATGCGCTGCGCGATTTCGGCAAGCCGATCTCGATAGATACATACAAAACCGATGTGATGAAAGAAGCGCTGGCGGCAGGCGCCGACATGATCAACGATATCAATGGCTTTCTCGAGGCCGGAGCGGTCGATGCGGTTGCCGAAAGCGATTGCGGCCTGTGCGTGATGCATATGCAGCGCAAGCCGCAAACCATGCAGGCCAGTCCGTTCTACAGCGATGTCGTTGCCGATGTAACCGTCTTCTTGCAGGAGAGGGCGGCGGCAATGATTGCCGCGGGCGTGAAAAAAAATCGGATTTGCATCGATCCTGGGTTTGGTTTTGGCAAGACGCTGGAGCACAATCTGGAACTGCTGAAGAACATCGGGAAAATCCAGGCCGCGCTTGATTTGCCGTTGTTGGCGGGGCTGTCGCGCAAATCCATGATCGCCGCGATAACGGGCAAGCCGCCGGAAGGCCGGCTGGCAGGAAATCTGGCGGCCATGTTGATTGCGATTCAGCGTGGCGCGCGCATAGTTCGGGTACATGAGGTCGCAGAGTCTGTGGATGCAATCAGGATGTGGCAGGCTGTTCAATAACAACGGATCGAATAATGACAAGAAAATATTTTGGTACGGACGGCGTGCGCGGAGAAGTAGGAACGGCGCCGATTACCCCCGATTTCGTCATGAGGCTCGGCTATGCTGCCGGCAAGGTGCTGGCAAAATCGAGTCCGGCGCTTGCCAAGCCTACCGTCCTGATCGGCAAGGACACGCGCGTCTCCGGCTATATGCTGGAAGCTGCCCTGCAGGCCGGGTTTTCCGCTGCCGGTGTCGATGTACTGTTGTCGGGGCCTATCCCGACTCCGGCAGTAGCCTACCTGACGCGTGCTTTGCGTTTGTCTGCGGGCGTCGTGATTTCCGCCTCGCACAATCCGTATCAGGACAACGGCATCAAGTTCTTTTCCGCCACTGGCAACAAGTTGCCCGATGAGGTTGAACTGGCGATCGAGGCGGCTCTTGACGAGCCGATGCAGTGCGCGGTCTCTGAAAAACTTGGAAGGGCGCGGCGGCTGGACGATTCGCAGGGCCGCTACATCGAATTCTGCAAGAGCACTTTCCCCAACGAGCTGGATTTGCGCGGTCTCAAGATCGTCGTCGATTGCGCTCATGGGGCCGGCTACCATATCGCTCCGCATGTATTTCACGAACTGGGCGCCGAGGTCATCTCTATCGGCGTACAGCCAAACGGCATTAACATCAACGACGGCTGCGGCGCCACTTCGCCCGAGGCCTTGGCAGAAGCTGTCGTCGCCAATCAGGCCGATCTGGGCATCGCCCTTGACGGCGACGCCGACCGGCTGATCATGGTCGATGGAAAGGGCGTTATCTACAATGGCGACCAGTTGCTGTACTTGATCGTCAAGGATCGCATTGCATCCGGCCAGATATCGGGCGTGGTCGGTACGCTGATGACCAACATGGCGCTGGAAGTCGCGTTTAACCAGATGGGAATCGACTTCGTTCGCGCCAAGGTCGGCGACCGGTATGTCTTGGAGGAACTGCAAGAACGCGGCTGGCTGCTGGGCGGTGAAGGTTCCGGGCACCTGCTTTGCCTTGACAAGCACACTACGGGCGACGGAATCGTTTCCGCCCTGCAAGTACTTTCAGCGCTGCAGCGGAGCGGCTTGACGTTGGAACAGAGCACGCAGGAGCTGACGCTCTTTCCTCAGACATTGGTCAATGTCAGGGTTGAGCCCGGCTTCAACTGGCAAAAAAGCGAGCAGATGGTCAATGAGAAGGAAAAGGTCGAGAAGGAGTTGGGCGCTAGCGGACGCGTACTGATCCGCGCATCCGGCACCGAACCGTTAGTTCGAGTCATGGTTGAAGCGAAAAATGCGGCCGACGCAAAATCGATGGCGGAACGTATTGCACAAAAATGCAGCATCAGTCCGGTTTTGTGCTGATTTCTTGAAAAACTTCTGATTTCCTCTATAAAGATACGTCGATTTACGAGTAATGAATTGACCGGAACGGGTAAGCCCGGTATCATTGCACTCTTCGGGGCGTAGCGCAGCCTGGTAGCGCATCTGGTTTGGGACCAGAGGGTCGGATGTTCGAATCATCTCGCCCCGACCAAAATTGAATAGGCTGTCTCTGACAGCCTATTTTTTATCCAAAAATAAGTTTGCTTTGACAGACGCACTTTCAGCCAGCAGCCGGAGTTAAGCCTTAAAAGGCCGTATGACGGAGGCAGTTGCCATTGCAGGCCGCAAAGCAGATCTGGCCCAGTCGGATAGAGCATAAGTCTTCCGGCAAATGGGTTGGGGAGTTCTTATTGCGGCTTAACGTAGTTCGCATTACAATTTCAAAACACACCTGCGCGTCGGTAGCTCAGCTGGATAGAGCAATGCCCTTCTAAGGCATGGGTCGGGGGTTCGAGCCCCTCCCGACGTACCATAATATCCCTCAGATCAGAAACTTAGCTTTTTTTCATTTTCAGCTTGCCGTTATGCTTGCTGTTTTCCGCAATCATGCAAGCACTCGCCATCGACTTCATCTGTCCGAACGCCGGTTTCAGGATCGTGTCGGCTGTTATTTGCGGCCTATTGCTTCCCCATGACGTACAGGTTGGCTTGCGCCGAGCGGCTCAAGATTATTTGACGTCATGCGCGAATTATATCGGCGGAATAGTCGTCCGCATTACCCCGGTTCATTTCCAGGCTTCTCTTTCGAAACCAGCCATTGAGAGCCTTTTGAATTTGATCTATCTCGACAATATTGAGAATAGCTCCAACCTTTTGCGCTCCAGACGGTCTTATTAATGACGTGATCGACATGTTTTTTCGATTCGTCGTCAATCGTCGACTGTTCCCATCAAGCGCACTGCGGCTGCCGCAGTTGAAAAGGCGATACATGAAGAAATTATTAATTGCGGCAATTGCACTCCTGATTGCCGTCCCGTGTTATTCGCAGTCATCCATCGAGAATGGGTTCTCGCCCGAAGCAGGAGCCGAAGCACTGGTCCTGAAATCGATTGATTCCGCCCGGCAGACCATTCGCATGGCGGCGTACTCTTTCACGTCGCCACAGGTCATGCGAAAGCTGCTGGATGCGAAAAAAAGAGGCGTGGATATCATGATTGTGGTCGATGAGAAAGGCAACAAATCCAAGGCCAGCAGGGCAGCAATGAACCTGGTCGTGAATGCTGGCATACCGCTTCGCACAATTTCGACTTATACGATCCATCATGATAAATACATCGTGGTCGACGGCATGCATGTCGAGACCGGCAGCTTCAACTATAGCCAGTCGGCGGCCCGAAGAAATAGCGAGAACGTGATCGTGGTCTGGAACAACCCGGAATTGGCAAGCAGCTACCTCGGCCATTGGCAGTCAAGATGGGATCAGGGAGTTGCGTGGAGATCGGAGTATTGACATCGGCAAGGGCAGTCCTGCCTGAATAGAGTGGAGGCGCGGCTCACGAGGCCGAGTTGTTCCCGCTATTCAAAACACGAAAGCTGACCTGAAGATATCATGAGTTTACTCGTCAAGAAAGCAAGGCTGTTTGCCGCGAACGCCCATGCGGCAGTACGGCAATGCAGAAAATATACCAATGAGCCGTACATCATGCACCCGTATCGGGTAGCAAGCCTGGTGGCCACGGTACCGCATACCGAAGAGATGCTTGCTGCCGCATGGCTGCACGACACGGTGGAAGACACGTTCGTCACGCAAGAGGACATACGGGCGGAATTCGGAGAGGCGGTCGCCTCGATGGTTGCCTGGCTGACCGATGTGAGGCCGGTGATGGGCAACAGGGCGCCGAGGATCGAGCAGAACCGGCTGCATCTGGCGGGAGCGCCGGCCGAGGTGAAGACGATCAAGCTGGCGGACATCCTGGACAATGTGTCGTGCATAGCGCAGTACGATGCTCAGTTTGCGTTCACCTACCTGCAGGAGAAGTACGCAGTGCTCAAGGTGCTGACGCAAGGCGACCCGACGCTGTATGCCAAGGCATGCCAGACGGTGCTGCTGTGCGCAGGCCAGATCGGCCTGTCCCTGAAGCGGCTGCGCAAGGATAGCGGCTGGCGCATGGCAAATCCGGCAGGAAAATATCAGCAAATAGGGCAGACATGCCCATAAATGCGAATTCAACTTCAAAAGTTACTTGAAGGCGCCGGGATACGAGCGTGCCCGCTTAATTGGCGGCGGCGATACCAGTCGCATGCCTGATTCCTTGGGATTACGCCGGCTGCAATAGCAAATAAAAGATAAATACTTGCGCGCCTTCGCTACTGATGGCCTTGATCCAGGAACAACTGATGAATTAGATGCAAGAACACTATTTCAATTGCCAGAAATGCCAGGGTTCCCACTATTCCATTTTTGTATCGCGATGAGATGACCACGCCGAAGATTGCTGAAATAATGGTGAAAATAAGTACTATTGCGCTTTTCCCCGGCAAGTATTCAGGCGCTTCATTTTCAGTCATGGCCCGCCTCGCGAAGTAATTGTTATCCCCATCCTTATCATGGCATTAAGGTTGAGTATTCAGCCTGATATTTGTCAGGCGGCCAGTTACGGGCGAGCGGCCATTTCACATCTTTCGAAATGCATATTGCGCTACAGTAACAATTCAATCAAGCATGAAAAAAATGCCTTGATATTAATCAATGATCGAATTGCTTTATGGATCATAACCTTAAGCAATATATTTCCAGTTATCCACAGAATTCTCCACAGAAAACGTGTGTAAGAAAAATTGCGGAAATGAAAATGTAATTCGTTTTTTTATCGGGTTTTATGGTAGTTCGGTAAAGAGCATGGTATTAGTTTCTTTCTGAAGCATCAGACCGAAATACAAATGGAGGCGATGAAAACGACTTACAGGAAAAGTCTGTTGTCGGGGTGGACGACATGCCCTCTATCAAATCCTATGTGTTTTTGTCGCGAGCTTTGCCAAGGCAATACGCTTAAGGGCGTTACATTGGAAAAATGCCGAAAAACAATAGGCGTCTTCGGCATTTTGCTCAACTATCGAATTTGATTGGCGATGCCGCTAGGAATTCCTTCGCTGAGTTCCGCTCGCTAAAACACGGTTTATCACATCCTGCCCTATATTTTTTTCTCTCAGGTACCTGACCGCGTATGCGTTTCCGTACATGTTTCTAAGCATGATGCCCCTTTCAACAATATCGGCTGTCAATTCATCCTCGCGCAGTAAGGCACGTTCATCATCTTCGCGTAAATAGGCTTGGTCGGGATAAAGTAACTTATCGTCTTTGTCCGAGTAATTCTTGCTCATATTCTCTCCAGGTTGATCTGTCACAGAGTTTGCAAGCGTTGATTTTAAAAAGTGCATGGCGCAGGCCACGTAAGTTTGGACATCGAACTAATCAAAAAATTCTTGAAGATTAATGCCAGCTGGTTCAGCTTGTCTGGAAATTCATTACCGGCAATATTGGCGAAACGACTTGTATTTCATCTGTCAACGAAGCAGCCTGTCCATGATGAGCCCGCGAACCGATCCGGCACGATCCTTCTCTAAGGGATATACCCATTATGAAAGGAGCGGGATCATGAAAACGTGCATGAATCGGGCAATGAAGCGTTCGCCGCTTTCCCTGCTGTTCGCGTTCGCACTCGGCGGATGCGCTTCTTACGGGACGCCCAATGAGCCCTATCAATCCGGCAATTACTACGATCAATATAGTCCTGCTTATGGTTATTATCCTGGACAAAGCGGCTACTACGATCCTTATCAGCAGGGCTATGGTTATCCGTATCAGTCGGGTTACTACGGTTACCAGCCGGGCTACTACGGTTATCCTGGATTTTTTGCTCCCTCTTTGTTCTTCGGCGCTTCAAGAGGGGGAGGAGGGATTGGCGTTGGCACAACCTTTGGCTGGTAGGAATCAGGCGGCGTTTGCCAACCATGTTTTGCATCCTGTCGTTCAAGGCCGGCCTTGCTTTTAGCCTAATGCAACCCCTGCCTGAGCCATTACCGATCAAGCGCCTTCCGGCGGCGCAGGGTCGAGGTCTTCGGGCATGTCGACGGGCTCGTCCCTGTCAAGGGAATGCTCCAACTCGATCTTATGCAGGGCGAAAGCAACATCATCCTCTTCCGCAACTTTTTCCATTTTGGTTTCGTCCCGCTCCGGGGTTTGCGGATCCAGTACGGGAGCAGGCTCCGGGTGATGCTTTACAGGAGTTCTTCCTTTTCTTTGCGGCGCCATCGATCCCTCCCGAAACTGCTTTTAGCAGATGTTGTGTTTGTCATACAGTAATCTGAAGACCGCCCTACAGGCGTCATGAGATGCCATGCTGCTACTATGCGCTACGCAGGTTTTGATCTCTCACAAGATGAACAAAAAAGACGCTGCATTTGGCATGGTCGAAAGCCTGACTATTTGAAAAAAGATGTACTTTTGAGCCAGCGCCTGAACCGGCGGGGAAGTTCAATGCAAATGATTGAAGTGCAGGCGGCGGACACTGCAGGAAAGCTCGTCCGCTTATTTTTCCGGTGTCGAGCCGTACATTTTGCAGCTTGAGGCCTCTTTTTTATTAACTGTCCTTCGGTGCGGTCCTGCGGTTCCATGCGCTTTCGTTATAGGCTGTAGCGCCGCATTCTTCACAGGACGGACCGCTTGCACCGCTCTGCGTCATCCATCCGTCGGGGTTGCACCTGCCGCCGCAAAAGGGGCAAGGCAGAACCTCATCCTTCATCTTGATGCCGTTCCAGATGCCAAGGAAAGCGCCCTGGAAGTCCGGGAACACTCCTCTTGCCGCCGAGCTGATGCGGCAGATGAAAAAGAGAAAAAACACGATCGGAGAAAACAAAAGAAGAACAATACGCCTTAGCGCGACAGATTTCAGATCGAAAAATGAATGCATTTGAACTCTCCGTTATGACTGCTTCAGCAATGGCTGAATGGCTTGACTGTTCTTTCTTCAATGCCTGAATCGGCATGGTTCCCGGGAAAGTATGAAATATAAACCCGGTTTGCCGGTAAGGTAAAGCACAGCGACGCCTTAAGAGATGCTGGGCAGGATTCTACTGCGGACACGACAGGAAGATGCTTAAAGTATATTATTAAGCCCGGTTTGCCGCTTTTGCAGTTGGCAACGCGCAACGTATATTCAGCTAGAAGGAGAATCAGCGTGCATTTCCCGTCCCGTATGTATCTTCGAAGCATTGCCGCATTCCTGACAATCGCTATTTTTGGACTCGCCCACCTGCCACTGGCGCAGGCGGAAGCGACACAGCTAAAGACACAGGTGCCAGGCTATTACCGCACCATGCTGGGCCAGTTCGAGATCACAGCCCTGTACGACGGCCCGATCGGGCTCGATTCCAAATTGCTTACCAACGCAAGTCAAACCGACATTCAGCAATTGCTGGCCGCCAAGTTTGTCGGCACTTCCAAGATGCAGACCGCCGTGAACGGCTATCTGATCAACACGGGCAGCCGACTGGTCCTGGTCGATGCGGGTGCCGGCAAGCTTTATGGCGACGCGCTCGGCAACATCCTGCAGAACATGAAAGCTGCCGGATATGACGCGAACCAGGTGGATGCTGTCGTGATCACCCACATGCACGGCGACCACATCGGCGGGCTTCTGGACGCCAGCGGTCAGCCCGTTTTTCCTAAAGCCGACATTTATGTAAGCAAGGCCGATAATGACTTTTGGCTGTCGCAAAAAAATGCCGACGCTGCGCCGGTCGACCGACAACGACATTTCAAATCTTCGCGCAACATCGCAGCGCCTTTCATTGAAAACGGAAAATGGAAAACGTTCGCCGCCGGTACCGAGCTGGTTCCCGGAGTCAAGGCGGTAGCCACTCCCGGACATACGCCCGGGCACACCTCTTTTGCAGTGGAGTCGCAAGGGCAGAAGCTGCTGATCCTGGGCGACTTGGTGCACAACCACGCGGTTCAGTTCGCCCGGCCCGATGTGGCGATCGAGTTTGATACTGACCAGAAACAGGCCGTCGCCACAAGACTGGCGGTATTCAAGGAAATGGCGCAAAACCGGGAATTGGTCGCGGGGATGCACTTGCCATTCCCGGGGATCGGCCATGTTGGAACGAACGGCGCCGGCGCTTACACCTGGATTCCTGTGGAATTCAGTCCGCTGAAGAAGTAGCTTCATTAGCGATATTGGCGGCCTGCGTCACCCTGAGCGAGGCTGAAGGAGACATTGCCCTTCTCGCATGTCCTTCGCCTGCTTTCAGCCTTGCGTCTGTATGACGGCTCGCCGGAATCGCACCATCGCCGCGGAGAAAAAGACCGAACCGATGCCCGCTATGGCGAGCAGGTCAGGCCATATCACCTCGATTCCAGCGCCGCGATAAAGAACGGCTTGCGCGAGCCGGACGAAATAGGTGGTCGGGGCCGCCTGCATGATCCTCTGTACCAGCAGCGGCATGCTTTCCAACGGGGTGACGCCTCCTGAAAGCAATTGCAGCGGCACGATGGTAAGGATGATCAGGAGCCCCAGTTGCGGCATCGAGCGGGCGACCGTGCCGAGAAATATGCCGATCGAGGCGGCTGAAAACAGATACAGGGCGGCGCCGCACAGAAACAGAGGCACCGATCCGGCAATCGGGACCTGCAGCAGGATTTGCACCACCAGCGTCAGCGCCACGGTTGCGCCAATCAGGACCGCCAGACCGTTGGCCCAGATCTTGGCTAGCAAGATGTCGAGCGGCAACAGCGGCATCGCCATCAAATGCTCCAGTGTGCCGTGTTCGCGTTCGCGGATGAATGCGGCCCCCACCAGGATGATCGTCAGCATGGTGACGTTGTTGATCACCTCCATCACGCCGCCGAACCAGTAGCCGGTCAGGTTCGGGTTGAAGCGCACATGCGTGACGAGCCTGATCGGCGGATCGGCCGTTTCCCGCGTTTTTGTCATGTATTCACTGATCTCAGCGGCGAAAATGTTCTGGATGTAGCCGGCCCCGATGAAGGATTGGCTCATGATGGTGGCGTCGATGTTCAACTGGATTGCAGGCTGGCGTCCAGCCTGCAGGTCGCGCTGGAAGTTGGGCGGAATCACGATGGCAAATGAATAGAGGCCACGGTCGAGAGCGGCATCCATATCATTCAGCATAATCTGTTCCGGCGCCTTGAAATAGGGCGGAGTAAGTGCGTTCACCATTCGCTGCGACAGTTGCGAGCGGTCTTCGTCCACGATCGCCACCGGCGCATTGCGCAATTCCTGCGAGACGCCCTTGGCGACACTGTAGATGGCCCCGGTGAAAGACCACAGGATCAGTATCAGCAGGACCTTGTCGGCCCACAGGCTGCGCAGCTCCTTGATGCCGAGCCGAAAGATGTTGGAAAGGCGGTTTCTCATGGTCGGCCCCTATTTTTCCTGCTTGTCCAGCAGTATGTAGGAGATCGCGGTCAGAACCGGAATGAACGCAGCCAGCAGGAGAAGCGGGCCGGCCAGATTGGAAAAGCCGAGCGCCTTGGTGAATACGCCGCGGCTGATGACCAGGAAGTAGGACGCGGGAAAAAACTGGCCTATCCAGTATGCAGCCCCCTCAAGCGAACCGACCGGCGTGGTGAGCCCGGAAAATTGTACCGTCGGCATCATGGTTAGTATGGCGGTGCCGAACAGCGCCGAAATCTGCGTCTTGGTGAAGGTGGACATGACCAGGCCGTAGCCGGTGGTGGCGGTAACGTAAAGCAGCGCTCCTATCGCCAGGGCAAGAAAATTACCCTTGACCGGAACATTGAACAGCCAGACCGCCTGCGCAACCAGAAGGAAGAAGCTGATCATTGAAATGGCAATGTAGGGCAACTGCTTGCCGATCAGGAATTCCAGTTTCGTTACCGGCGTGACGTAAAGGTTGGTGATCGAGCCCAGTTCCTTTTCCCGCACGACGCCAAGCGCCATCAGGATGGCCGGGATGAAAATCAGCAGCAGCGGTATGACGGCCGGCACCATCGCGTAGATGCTGCGGAAATCCTGGTTGTAGCGGTAGCGCAATTCAAGGTCGGCAGGCAGCGAAACCGGCGGAAAACCGGTTGCATCCGATGCCAGTTCGACCAGGTATTGCTGGTGCATGCCTCTCACGTATCCGAGCGACGTTTCGCCTCTGAAAGGGAGCGAGCCGTCAACCCAGGCGGCGATCTCGGGGCTTCTTCCCTGCATCAGATCGCGTCCGAAACCGGACGGAATTTCCAGCGCCACCGACAGTTCCCCCGTCTTCATGCGTTGCTCCAGTTCGGCGCCGTCGCGTATCGGAGCCTGCTCGACGAAATAGCGCGATCCGGCCAGGTTATGAATGTAGTCGCGCGATTGCGGCGACTGGTCCTGGTCCAGCACGGCGAAGCGCAGGTCCTCCACATCCATCGAAATGCCGCTGCCGAGCACGAACAGCAGCAGGACGGAGCCGAGCAGGGCGAACGCCAGGCGGATCGGGTCGCGCCTCAGTTCCAGCGTTTCGCGTGAGGAATAGGCCAGCAGGCGGCGCAGGCTGAAGGAAGAGGTAACCAGCGGCTGGCTTGCAGGCAGGGGCGCATCGAAGGAAGGGACGTCTTCCTTGCCCGTGGCGTCCTCAAGGTAGGAGATAAAGGCATCTTCCAGCGTGGCTGTCCCTTTTTCCTCCTGCAGGTCGGACGGCTTGCCGCTGGCCAGCACTTTGCCCGCGTGCATGAGCGAGATGCGGTCGCAGCGCTCCGCCTCGTTCATGAAATGGGTGGAGATGAAAATCGTGACATCCTGCTCGCGCGAGAGTTCGACCAGGAAGCTCCAGAACTGGTCGCGGGCAATCGGGTCGACGCCCGACGTGGGTTCGTCCAGGATCAGTAATTTCGGTTCGTGCACGACAGCGACGGCCAGCGATAGCCGCTGCCGTATGCCGAGCGGCAATTGCGCCGCATTCATGTCCTTGTAGGGAGCCAGGCCGAAGCGCTCGGTCAGGGCGGCTATGCGCTCGCGCATCTTTTCTGGCGGCATATGAAATAGGCGCGCGTGCAGATCCAGGTTTTGCGCCACCGTCAGTTCGCCGTACAGGGAGAACGATTGCGACATGTAGCCGACTTGCCTGCGCGCTTCGATATTGCGCGCGTCCACCGGCATGCCGAACAGGCGGGCGCTGCCTTCCGTCGGCGGCAGCAGGCCGGTCAGCATCTTCATGGTCGTCGTCTTGCCGCACCCGTTCGAGCCAAGAAAGCCGAAGATTTCGCCCTTGCCGATGGTGAAGCTGACTTTATCCACGGCGACGAAATCGCCGAACTTCTGGGTCAGCCCTTCCGCTTCGATGGCCCACTCTTCCTTTTCCATCCGGCGCGGCGGAATTACCAGTCGCTGGTGTTCGCTTCGTTCAGATTCCGGCAGAAACCGGATGAACGCTTCTTCCAGCGTGGCGGCTCCGGACTGCGCTTTCAAGGCGGCGGCTGAACCGGTTGCAATGACTTTTCCATTGTCCATTGCAGCCAGCCAGTCGAAGCGCTCCGCCTCTTCCATGTAGGCGGTCGCCACCAGCACGCTCATTCCTGCATGACGGGCGCGGATGGAATCGATCAGGTCCCAGAACTGGCGGCGCGACAAGGGATCCACGCCCGTGGTCGGTTCGTCCAGTATCAGGAGGTCGGGATCATGGACGAGCGCGCAGCAAAGGCCGAGTTTCTGCTTCATGCCGCCTGACAGTTTGGCAGCCGGACGGTCGCGGAACGGCGCCAGGCCGGTGGCGGCTGTCAGTTCGGCGATATGGCGCTCCCTCTCGGCCCGGTTCAGGCCGAAAAGCCGGCCAAAAAAGTCGATGTTTTCGGCAACGGAAAGGGTCGGGTACAGGTTCCTGCCCAGCCCTTGCGGCATATAGGCAATGCGGGGCTGAAGGCTGACCCGGGTCTGACGCTTGCCGATGTTGCCGCCGAGCACGTCTATCCGGCCCTGCTGGATCTTGCGCGCGCCGGCTACCAGCGCCAGCAAGGAAGATTTGCCGACGCCATCCGGGCCGATCAGGCCCGCCATGCAATGCGCGGGAATCTCCAGGTCAATACTATCGAGCGCGGCAACGGCGCCATAACGCAGGCTGACGTTTTCAAGTCGGGCAGCCGGCGAATCTGGCATCGCTATCTCGGCTGCAGGGAATCAGGCCACGCGGCGTTCGGGTCGGTCTGCACCCAGCCGACGCCCGGCATGCCCGGCTTGGCCAAGTTGGCGTTCTTGGCAATCCAGTCGCGGTCTACCTTGATTTTGACCCGGAACATGAACTTCTCGCGCTCGTTCTTCGTTTCCACTTCCTTCGGCGTGAACTGGGATCTCGGCGCGACAAAGGCGACATGCGCGGGTATAGGCTGGTCGGGAAGCGCATCCAGCACGATCCGGGCCGGACTGCCCAGCACTACCTTGCCGGCGTCTTCTGTGGGCAGGAAAATTGACATGTAGACGTCGGACAGGTCGAGCAGGGTCAGCACCCTGCCGCCCGCGGCCAGCACTTCCCCGGGCTCCGCCAGCCGGTACAGCACGCGTCCGGCAACCGGGGATTTCAGCGTGGTGTCCTCCAGGTTGCTCCGCAACGCCTCCACCCGGGCATCGGCAGCCGCAATTCCGGAATCGGACTGGCTGACCCTGCTGCGGGCTGCGGCCAGCGAGGCATCGGCTGTCTGCTGCGCATTCAGGTCGCGGTCCAGCTGTCCTGCGGAGATAAAACCTCTCTGCACCAGCTGGCGGCTCCGGTCGAGCGTCAGGCGGGCCAGCCTTTGCTGGCTGGCGGCGCTTGCCACCCCGGAGCGGCTCTCGCCTGCTGTTTCCCGGGCCTGCTGCGCGACAGCCTCCGCCGCGCGCAGCTGGGCAGCCAGATCCTCCGCATCCAGCTTCGCTGCAACCTGGCCGGCAGCCAGGTCGTCGCCTTCGCGCACCAGCACTTCGGAGAGGCGGCCGGGCACCTTGGTGGCGACTACCGTTTCAGTCGCTTCCAGGCGGCCGTTTCCGGAGGAAAAGCCCGGTTTCCCGGGCGGGGGGCGCAGAAAAAACCAGGCGATTGCCGCAGCGATCAGGACAAGCGCGAGTCCGATGATCAGGTTTCTGCGAAATGGTGTGGGAGACATGAAGAGCTCCTTTTACCCTGCCCGGGAAAGACGGCGGGTTGTGCAATTAATTATAGTCAATAAACCTGAGCTGGTTTGCGGATAACTCAAAGATTATTGAAATTGGCCAAACGATGGGTGCCTCCTTCGTAAGAAGGCGATGGCAATTTTGTCTTGAAGCCTGTCATAATTGCCATATGGCTTGCTTAGAAAGAGGCGGCGCATTGCAGCCAGCCAGTTGCCTCTGCCGTGAACCGGAAGTTTGCTGCTTGATCGGGATACCTATTGATCCATGATTCTTCATGAGTCTTTCCATATCGGCGAAGAGTTTCCTTCGATCAGGCTGCGCTTGCCGGCATTTGCCTGAAAATGGATAGAAGACCTGCAAAAAATGACAAGATCACCACGACTCGAACATGCCGATAAGCACGCTCTTTCATGTTCCCATGAAATGGAGCTGGTTTGCCCGGCGGGGAGTCTGCCGGCGCTGAAGTCCGCCGTGGACAATGGCGCCGACTGCGTCTATCTCGGATTCCGCGACGCGACCAATGCCCGCAACTTTGCCGGCCTGAACTTCGACGAGAAAGCGCTTGGGGAAGGCATACGCCACGCCCACGATAAAGGATGCAAGGTTCTGGTTGCGCTGAATACCTATCCGAAGCCTGGAACCTGGCTGATGTGGAAGGATGCGATCGACCGCGCCGCGCGGTTTGGCGTCGATGCGCTGATCGTGGCCGATCCCGGCTTGATGCGCTACGCGGCGGATACGCATCCGGACTTGCGCCTGCATCTGTCGGTGCAAGGCTCAGCGACCAACTACGAGGCGATCAATTTCTATCAGGAGCAGTTCGGCATTTCACGCGCCGTGCTTCCGCGCGTCCTGTCGGTCACGCAGGTCGAGCAGGTGCTGAAGAATACGTCGGTCGATATCGAGGTGTTCGGCTTTGGCAGCCTGTGCGTGATGGTCGAAGGCCGTTGCGCCCTGTCTTCCTACATAACCGGGGAGGCGCCTAACAATAGCGGCGTGTGCTCGCCGGCCAAGGCGGTACGCTGGCAGCAGACCCCCAAGGGGCTGGAGTCGCGCCTGAACGGCGTGCTGATCGACCGTTACGCCGAAGGCGAAAACGCCAGTTATCCCACCCTCTGCAAGGGGCGCTTCGAGGTTGACGGGGAAAGCTATTACGCAATCGAGGAACCGGCCAGCCTGAATACGCTTGAACTGCTGCCGACCCTGATGAAGATGGGAGTATCCGCCATCAAGATCGAGGGCCGCCAGCGCAGTCCGGCCTACACTGCCCAAGTGACGCGAGTATGGCGCGATGCGATCGACAGTTGCAAAAACAACCTTGAAAAGTACGCGGTAAAGCCGCTGTGGATGACGGAACTCAACAAGGTCGCGGAAGGGCAGCAGCATACGCTTGGCGCCTACCACCGTTCGTGGAAATGAGCGCAGGCATGTTATTTTTTGGGAGCACACTTTGAAATTAGCGCTTGGACCGCTGCTGTACTACTGGCCCCGCGATCAGGTACTGTCGTTTTACGAATCGATTGCCAAGACGCCGGTCGATATCGTCTATCTGGGGGAAACCGTCTGCGCGCGTCGGCACGAGTTGCGCATGGAAGACTGGCTGGACATCGCCGCAAGGCTGGCCGGGGCCGGCAAGGAAGTCGTGCTGTCGACGCAGGCCCTGATCGAGTCCGACTCGCACCTTAACGTCATGCGCCGGGTTATCGACAACAGCCTGTACCCGGTCGAGGCCAACGACATGGGCGCGGTGCGCTGCCTGTCGAACCGTCAGCCCTTCATCGCCGGGCCGCACCTGAACCTGTACAACCCGTCGGCGCTTCAACTCATTGCCGGACTGGGCGCAACGCGCTGGGTGATCCCGCTGGAAATGGCGAGCGAAGACCTGGAGCAGATGCAGAAGAGCCGCCCGGAAGGAGTGCAGACCGAAGTGTTCGCGTATGGCCGCATGCCGCTTGCGTTTTCTGCCCGCTGCTTCACCGCGCGCCATCGCAACCTGCCCAAGGACGATTGCCGCTTCAGCTGCATCGAGCATCCTGACGGGCTGGAGCTGCAGACACGCGAGAAGCAGCCGTTTCTGGTCCTGAACGGTATCCAGACGCAGTCCAGCAGCGTGTATAACCTGATCGGTGAATTGGCCGACATGCGCAAGCTGGCGGTAGACGTCGTGCGCATCAGCCCGCAGGCGCAGCACACGGAAAGCATCATCGACCTGTTCGACGGGGTGTTGAAGCAGCGCGTTTTACCCGGGGACGCATTGAATGGAATGAAAGACCTGATGCCCGGAGCCTCCTGCAATGGCTACTGGTACGGGCGGCCCGGCATGGATCATGTCGCGGCATAGGAATCTGTACTGACCGGCGCGCAGCCTGCCGGACCGAAATGCAAGACTGAACCCACTTAATGGAAAATGCGATGACACAGAGCCGTTTTACCGTGCCCGAACCCGTAGGCAGAATGCTGGCGCTGCTGCCGGCCTACCCCGGCTCGCTGCTGTTCGTGTCCGCGCTCAACCTTACGCTGAAGGAGCGTTTGCCGGAGGACGTGCAGCAGTCGATGACGGGCAAGCACTTTCGCATCAGCGTCACCGACGCAAAGCTCGGATTCGATTTCATCTGGACCCAGAGCGGCTTCGTGGCCGGTTCGAACATGGGGGACGCCGACCTGAACATCAGCGCCAGCGCGCATGATTTCCTGCTGTTGGCGCAGCGCAAGGAAGATCCGGACACGCTCTTTTTCAGCCGCCGCCTTTCCATGGAGGGCGATACCGAACTCGGCCTGCTGGTAAAAAATACGCTGGATGCGATGGAGCTGAATGTATTCGAGCTGGTAAAGGCGGCGCCGCTCGGTATTCTGGCTGGAATGCGGTCGCGGTTGAAATGGCCGCTGTAGAGTTGGAAGAAGTTGAATGCAGCCTGATGTGAACCAGGCTGTTTTTTCGCTCGCCGCCCCGTTCGGCAAGGACGGCAGAGCGAACCGCTTAGCAAAACATTGCATCGAATGCAATTCCATGAGGGCAGCACCGGGCGCAGCCGAATTATGTGCGTCAACGCAGTGAAACCGCGGTCAGTGGAATTAAATGGGGTCGGTTGTAAAACTTTCCGCAGGAACATACCCCGACCCTT
>Ga0366807_1040_pt2 | contig 24773 bp, 19 predicted proteins | sample TotcelN113001L15_FD_207029 | JGI IMG/M metagenome (GOLD analysis project Ga0366807, IMG submission 207029) | Enriched cells from coal bed in the Powder River Basin, Montana, United States - Total cells N11 rep3 HSBNCT.N11.300.1.L15 ... | reverse complement strand
GATCCAGCGCCGCGTTGGTCAGCTTGTTGATCGCCGCTTCGTAGTAGCAGAAAGGAACGAACACCGCGCCGCGCGGCGAGCTGTCATCTGCGCGCGCATACAGCGACACCTTGCCGCGACGCGATTCCAGCGTAATCAGGTCGCCAGGCTTGCCCCCCATCGCCACCAGGTCCAGCGGATGGATCAAGGCGATCGGATCCGGTTCGATCGAGTCCAGCACGGTCGCCCGACGCGTCATGCTGCCCGTGTGCCAGTGTTCCAGCTGACGGCCAGTGATCAACACCATCGGATATTCAGTGTCCGGACGTTCATTCGCCGGAATGATGTCCGCCGGCACAAAGCGCGCACGTCCGGATTCCCGCGGGAATTCCTCCATGAACACGACCGGATCGCCTGGATCGCCTTCCTTCAGGCACGGGTAGGTCACTGCATCTTCGCGCTCAAGACGTTCCCACGTAATACCGCCGATGCTTGGCATCGTGTGGCGCATTTCGTCGAAAACTTCCGATACGTGCGTGTAGTTCCAGTCGCAACCGAGACGCTGTCCCATCTGCTGGAGGATCCACAAATCCTGCTTGGCTTCGCCCGGTGGATTGATTGCCTGGCGGCCCATCTGCACGATACGGTCGGTATTGGTGAACGTACCCGTTTTCTCGGGGAATGCGCTGGCAGGCAGAATGACGTCGGCCAGATACGCCGTTTCCGTGAGGAAGATGTCTTGCACGACCAGATGGTCCAGGGCCGCCAACGCTTCGCGCGCGTGATTGGCGTCCGGGTCCGACATCGCAGGGTTTTCGCCCTGGACGTACAGACCGCGAATCTTGCCGTCGGTAATGGCATGCATGATCTCGACCACCGTCAGCCCTGGATTGGGGTCGAGCTGTTCCACAGGCATGTTCCATGCCTTGGCGAAATTGGCGCGGACCTTCTCGTCGGATACGCTTTGATAGTCCGGATACACCATCGGAATCAGGCCGGCGTCGGACGCACCTTGCACATTGTTCTGCCCACGCAACGGGTGCAGCCCCGTGCCTGGACGACCGATCTGCCCAGTCATCAGCGACAGCGCAATCAGGCAACGGGCATTGTCGGTGCCGTGCACGTGCTGCGAAACGCCCATACCCCACAGGATCATCGACGCCTTCGACGTCGCGTACAGGCGCGCAACATAGCGCAGGGTTTCGGCATCAATACCGCAGATCGGCGCCATCAGTTCCGGCGTATAGCCCTCGACATTCTTGCGCAGCTCTTCGTAGCCGATGGTACGGCTTTCGATAAAGCCCTTGTCGACCAGGCCTTCCGTGACGATGACGTTCATCATCGCGTTCAGCATCGCAACGTCGGTGTCCGCCTTGAACTGCATGAAGCGGTGCGCAATGCGCGACATTTCCGAACGACGCGGATCGCACACGATCAGCTTGGTGCCGTTGCGCACCGCGTTCTTGATCCAGGTCGCGGCGACCGGGTGGTTCACCGTCGGGTTGGCACCAATCACGATCACGACTTCCGCCTTGGTGACGTCCATGACAGGATTGGACACCGCGCCCGAGCCAATGCCTTCCAGCAGGGCGACAACAGACGACGCGTGACACAGGCGAGTGCAATGGTCAACGTTGTTGCTGCCGAAACCGGTACGGACCAGTTTCTGGAACAGGTACGCTTCCTCGTTGCTGCCCTTTGCTGAACCGAAACCAGCGAGCGACTTTTTGCCGTGCGTGTCGCGAATCTTGACGAACTTGCCTGCCGCTGCTTGCAGCGCCTCTTCCCAGGTCGCTTCACGGAAGACTTCCATCACGCGATCCGGGTCCATCACGAAGTCCCCTTTCTTCGGCGCGTCGGCACGGCGAATCAGTGGCTTGGTCAGGCGGTGCGGGTGATGCGCATAGTCGAAACCATAGCGACCCTTGACGCACAGGCGCGCATGGTTGGCCGGGCCGTCACGGCCTTCGACGTACAAAATCTTGTTGTCCTTGACGTTGTAGGTCAACTGGCAACCGACACCGCAGTACGGGCAGACCGAATCAACCTGTTTGTCCGGGACATTCAGCGCGACGTCACGGGCCGGCATCAGCGCACCAGTCGGACATGCCTGTACGCATTCGCCGCAAGCCACGCAAGTCGAGGCGCCCATAGGGTCGTCCATATCGAACACGATTTTTGCGTGGTCGCCCCGAAACGCCAGGCCGATAACATCATTGACCTGCTCGTCGCGGCACGCGCGCACACAACGCGTGCATTGGATGCAGGCGTCGAGGTTGACGCTCATTGCGGGATGCGAGAAGTCCGGCGCCACTTTGTCGCGCGGAGCGAAACGTGGCTTGCCCACCTTCATCTTGGCAGCCCACTCGTCCACTTCGTTGTGGCGCGTATAGTCGGCTTCCGGCATGTCGGAGGACAGCAGTTCAAGGACCATTTTTTGCGCAGCAATCGAACGGTCACTCTCGGTATTGACTTTCATGCCGTTCACGGGATTGCGGCAGCAGGATGGCGCGAGGACGCGCTCACCATTGATTTCCACCATACACGCGCGGCAGTTGCCGGCGGTGTCCATGCCTTCCTTGTAGCAAAGGTGCGGAATCTCGATGCCTTCGCGCTTGGCGACGGTCAGAATGGTATCCGTCGCGCGGCCGGTCACTTCGCGGCCGTTCAGTTCGAAAGTGACGGTCGGCACGTCCAGTTGTGCCAATTCATTTCGGGTAATTGCGTTCATTTTCTCTTCACCTTATTCCGGGCTACGCTCAAGCCAACTCATGCGGGAAATATTTGACGACACAGTCGACCGGATTCGGCGCCGCCTGTCCCAGGCCACAAATCGACGCGTCGCGCATCACTTGCGACAGTTCTTCCAGCAGGCCGACGTCCCATTTTTCCTGCTTGATCAAGGCCGATGATTTCGCGGTGCCGGCACGGCACGGCGTACATTGACCACAGGATTCGTGTTTAAAGAACTCCATCATGTTACGTGCCGCCTGCACCGCCGTATCCTTGTCAGACAACACGATGACCGCTGCCGAACCAATGAAGCAGCCGTATGGTTGCAAGGTATCGAAATCCAACGGGATGTTGTTCATCGATGCCGGCAAAATACCGCCGGATGCACCACCCGGCAGATAGCCGTAGAACTTGTGGCCCTCCGCCATACCGCCGCAAAACTCGTCGATCAACTCTTGAATCGTTACACCGGCAGGGGCCAGCTTGACGCCTGGATTCCTGACGCGACCAGAAACAGAATACGAACGAAAACCCTTGCGGCCGTTACGACCGTGCGAGGTAAACCATGCGCCGCCTTTTTCGAGAATCTCGCGTACCCAATACAAGGTCTCGAAGTTGTGCTCAAGGGTCGGCCGGCCGAACAGACCAACCTGCGCCACATAGGGTGGGCGCAGACGTGGCATGCCACGCTTGCCTTCGATCGACTCGATCATTGCGGACTCTTCGCCGCAGATATAGGCGCCCGCACCGCGACGCAGGAAGATTTCCGGCATGTTGTCGATCGGCGGATTCGCCTTCAATTTCGCCAGTTCCGCTTGCAACATCGCGCGGCAACCGTGGTATTCGTCGCGCAGGTAAATATAAATGGTTTGGATATCGACTGCCCAGGCAGCGATCAGCATTCCCTCCAGGAAACGGTGCGGATCGCGTTCCAGATAGACGCGATCCTTGAACGTGCCTGGCTCGCCTTCGTCGAGATTGATCGCCATCAGGCGCGGTCCTTTTTCGTTGCGCACGATGCGCCATTTGCGTCCGGACGGGAAGCCTGCGCCGCCGAGTCCGCGCAACCCCGAATCCTCCATGGTTTTGAGGACGGATTCGACATCGCGTTCATTGCTGACGCATTTTTTTAACAACGCATAGCCGCCGTCTTGCTGATACGCGGCAAAGTCAATAATTTCGCCCGCTGGCTGCGTAATTTGCTTGTTCTCGACTGCAGTTTCCACCGCCTGTGCGGTGGCATGAATAATCGGATTCTGGCCGACCACGGCGACGGGCGCCTGCTCACAACGACCGACGCAGGGTGCGGCAATCACGCGCACTTCCTTGCCCAGGATCGATGGCAGCTTGGCCAGCAGATCCTTTGCGCCCGCCATCTCGCACGAGAGGCCATCGCAAACGCGAACCGTCAGGGCTTGGGGCGCCACTTCGTTCTCTTTCACCACGTCGAAATGGTGGTAGAACGTCGCCACTTCGTACACCTCGGTCTGCGCCAATCGCATTTCCTTCGCGAGCGCGGCAAGGTGCGCGGAAGACAGGTGACCGAACTGATCCTGAATCTTGTGCAGATGCTCAATCAGCAGGTCGGGCTGGCGGGATTCGTCGCCCAGCAATGCCTGGACTTCTGCCAGCGCGACCGGATCAACCCGGCGGCCTTTGGGAGCTTGGCGTTTGCGCTCTTTTGTGTTCACCACTTCCTGCACTGCAATTGGAATAACTTTGTGATTCATGATGGTTCCTAATCAACTTGCAAGTATCCGGCCGCATCCGGACTTCAATTAATACGACAATCCCTTTTTGTTGCCGGCCGATGCATTGCAATGCCCGACCTCATTTTGGCTCACTACCCTTCCAGATGAGGCCGGCACATCCATCCTTCAACGCACATACCGACCGTCTCTTCCCACCAACGTCAATTCGACGTAGTTGCTTCCGGTGTGGTCCTTGTCGCTATAACTCAAGGACACGCCACCCATGTTGACACGCTGCATCGATTCCAGCGCACGAACAAATCCTTCTCTTGTCAGGTTGCGTCCAGCGCGTCGCAACCCGTCCACCAAGACTTTCGCAGACAAGAACCCTTCCATCGCCGCGTATGACACCGTTGCGCCCGTGGCTTTGCCCGCTGCCGCAAATTCGCGGCCCAGTCCGCTGGCCTCCGAGTCTGGCGGCGGCGTGATCTGCGACACAATCATGCCTGTGCCATCAGCGCCCAGATCCTTGATGAACTCCCTCGAGGAGTTGTTCGAGAGCGTCATGATCTGCATTTTCCCGCCGTGGGCACGGATCGCCTTGATCACATCAATCGTGTTCGCGCCCGAACTTACGATGACCAGCGCGTCAAGCTTCGCGTGAACCAGTCGCAAAGCGACATCATCAATCTTCGGGTTCAGACGCGGGAAAATCTCGATAATGGCGGACTTGAGTCCATACGCAGCCATGCCTTTATTGAATCCGTTCAGCCCGTCGAGCCCCAGCGCATCATCCTTTTCATACGTTAACAGCCCGATATTCTTCAGGCCGAACGTATTGAAATGCTCAATCGCCTTTACCACTTCATCCTGATACTTCGCACGCACATTGAACACCAGCCGGTTTACCGGCGAGTGCAACGCCTCCGCTCCCGTACTCGGCGCTACCAGGGGCACCTTCTTCGCTACCAGTTGCGGCAATATCGCGATGGTCTGCGGCGTGCCTCGACTCTGGAAGAGCGCAAAAACTTGATCCTTCTCGATCAGCGTCCTTGCATTTGCCGCCGCCTTTTCAGGCAGATACTGGTCGTCGAGGATTTTCAACTCAATCTTGCGTCCATTGATGCCGCCCCGCCGGTTGACATTGGCGAAATAGGCTGCCGCTCCCTGATTCATTTCCTTCACGGTGCCGGCCGCAGTCCCAGTCAACCCGATCGTCTGGCCAATCAAAATCGTATTGTCCGTAACCCCTTCTTCCGCCTGCGCGGACGACGTCAGGCTGGCGAACACAAGTAAAGCTATCGGCAACTGGCGCCACATCTTGGCCTCCCCAAAAACAGTGATATATGCTTTTTTTAGCATAACTTGTGTTTCCACGGGTGCGCGTATGTTATCGACGCACCGGTGGCGTGGGCATTGACCGGGGTCAATTTTCCACATGATCTCGAGTACATATTGATAAAACCGGCGAACACTGCCCAAATCCTTCCGCCGCACAGAAATGCCGGACGGCCGGCATCGCTGCATTGTGCCGCGCATCGCGCCACCCCACCATTCCGTGCGGCAATTCTCCCCCAATTGGCACCGCGATTCGAGTCCTTAAAAAAAGCCCCCGGAGGGGGCTTTCGCAGCGCTGATTCCGCTTAGGAAATCACGCCTTCGGCCTTCAGCTCGGCGATTTGGGCCTCACTGTAGCCCAACTGGGACAACACTTCGTCGTTGTGTTCACCCAACAGCGGCGAACGCGTGACCTCCGTGGGACTGTCCGAAAGCTTGATCGGGTTGCCAACCGTCAGGTATTTGCCACGCACGGGGTGCTCAACCTCAACAATGGTACCTGTCTCGCGCAACGATTGCTCTTCGGCGATTTCTTTCATTGACAGGATCGGCCCGCACGGAATATCGAACTTGTTGAGAATATCCATGGCCTCGAACTTGGTCTTGGTCTTGGTCCACTCTTCGACGGTTGCGAAAATGTGCTTCAGATGCGGCAGGCGCGACGCCGGCGTCGCATATTCAGGGTCGGTCATCCACTCTTCCTTGCCAATCACCTTGCAGATCGGCGCCCACACCGCACCTTGGGCGATGAAATAAATATAGGCATTCGGATCGGTTTCCCAGCCTTTGCATTTCAGGATCGAGCCTGGCTGCCCGCCGCCCGAAGCGTTGCCCGCGCGCGGCACGGTGTCGCCAAAAGGCGTGTCCGGATACTGTGGATATTCTTTCATTACGCCAGTACGTTCCAGGCGCTGCTGATCACGCAGTTTGACACGGCAAAGGTTGAGTACCGCATCCTGCATCGGGGCCAGCACTTTTTGACCGCGGCCGGTCGCGTGGCGCTGGAGCAATGCAGCGAGTATCCCCAAAGCCAGATGAAGGCCCGTACCACTGTCACCGATTTGCGCGCCGGTCACCATCGGCGGACCATCGTCGAAACCCGTAGTGGAGGCGGCGCCACCTGCGCACTGCGCCACGTTCTCGTAAACCTTGCAGTGTTCATAAGGACCAGGGCCAAAACCCTTGACCGACGCAACGATCATTTTTGGATTAAGTTCGTTGATACGCTCCCAGGTAAAGCCCATGCGATCCAGCGCACCAGGGGCGAAATTCTCGACCAGCACATCGCACTCCTTGATCAGCGTTTCAAGCACGGCCTTGCCTTTTGGATTTTTTGTATCCAGCGTGATCGAGCGCTTGTTGTGATTCAACATGGTGAAGTACAGGCTGTCCGCATCGGGGATATCGCGCAGCTGGCCACGCGTCGCATCGCCCTCACCGGCACGTTCGACCTTGATGACGTCCGCACCGAACCAAGCCAGCAACTGCGTACAGGTCGGACCCGATTGCACGTGGGTGAAATCCAGAATGCGGTATCCGGTTAATGCCTTACTCATCTACTACTCCTATTCGTACAAAAAAACGCGAGCAAACTGCTTGTCCGCTCGCGCCGTGAGCAAGCTGCGCTCATGACCATTCATCACTTTAAAGCGCATCCAGAATCAGAATTCTTGGAGACGCCTTAACCCTGCGCCGATGCGCGTTTTTTGTTGGCCGTATCATATCGATGCGCCTGCTGCTGCATCATTGACCACGGTCAATTTTCGAAACCCTATATCCTACCGTCAAATGTTGTGTCTGCCTACCTGGAATGCGCGCTCCCCACAAATGCAAACCCAATCCGGAGCGAGAAATAGAAAAGGCGCCCGAAGGCGCCCTCTGAGTAAAACGCGCGTTTTAACTACACCGCTTTTGCAGCGTGCAGTGCGGCGATCTGGTCTTTCGAGTAACCCAGTTGCGACAGCACTTCGTCGGTGTGCTCACCCAGCAGCGGTGAAGCCGTGATTTCTGGCTTCAGATCGGAAAATTTGATCGGGCTACCGACAGTCAGATACTTCTCGCCACGGCCTTTGTGCTCGACTTCAACGATGGAGCCGCTCTTACGCAGCGACTCATCGTTGGCGAGTTCCTTCATCGACAGAACCGGAGCGCATGGGATATCGAACTTGCGCAGGATATCCACGGCTTCAAACTTGGTCTTGTCCTTGAGCCACTCTTCGATGGTCGCGAAGATGTCGAAAATCTTGTCCTGGCGAGCATCCGGCGTGTTGTAAGCAGGATCGTCGATCCACTCTTCGCGGCCAATTGCCTTGCAGATCGGAGGCCAAGCGTGATCTTGAACCGTGAAGTAGATGTACGCGTTTGGATCGGTTTCCCAACCTTTACACTTCAGAACCCAACCTGGCTGACCGCCGCCGCCTGCGTTACCGCCACGAGGCACAACATCGGTGAACTTGCCGTGCGGGTACTGTGGGTATTCTTTCAGGAAGCCCAGTTTGTCCAGGCGCTGCTGGTCGCGCAGTTTGACGCGGCAGAGGTTCAGCACAGCATCTTGCATGGACACAGCCACTTTTTGGCCTTTGCCGGTCTTCTGGCGAGCGAGGATTGCGGTCAGGATACCGATAGCCAAGTGCATACCGGTGTTGGAGTCACCCAAAGCTGCAGCGGAAACGGTTGGTGGACCATCCCAGAAACCCGTGGTCGACGCGGCACCGCCAGCACATTGCGCCACGTTTTCATAGACTTTCAGGTCTTCGTAGTGGTGCCCTTCGCTAAAGCCCTTGACCGATGCCATGATCATGCCTGGGTTCAGCTCCTGGATACGTGCCCAGGAAAAGCCCATACGATCCAGCGCGCCAGGACCGAAGTTCTCGACCATCACGTCTGATTCCTTGATCAGCTTTTCAAGGATCTCTTTACCTTGTGCGGTTTTGGTATCCAGCGTCAGCGAGCGCTTGTTGCTGTTGAGCATCGTGAAATACAGTGCATCCGCATTAGGGATGTCGCGCAATTGCGAACGGGTGACGTCACCCGAACCAGGACGCTCAACCTTGATCACGTCAGCGCCAAACCATGCCAGCAACTGAGTACATGCAGGACCAGCTTGCACGTGGGTGAAATCAATAATCTTGATCCCTTCTAATGGCTTGCTCATTGATAGATTCCTTTTCAATCGATTAACTTATTCCTGAAGCAGCCGCATGTCAGCCCTGCCCAGATAAAAACTCCATCTTGGAATGTCTGCCAGCTTTTTAGCCCGCTTATTCTATATCCAATACAACTTTATTGTTTTGCATCTGTACGGTTCCACTTATCTCTCCGTGCAGCGCATCACAACACACATCAAGGTCCGGCGCCACCTTGTGAAGACACCGGACCGTGAGATGGGGGCAACCGGCGTTACCCGGCGACTGCCGTTATTTCTTGCCGATCGTGCTGACGATGTTCAGGTTACCGATACGGCCCGACTCCACGCCAGCTGCCGGGTCGATGATCGCATCAATGATCGTCGTTTTGCCCGACTTGATGGAGTCATCCAGCGCCTTGGCCAGCTCTTCCGGCGTCGTTACGCGCACGCCTTCGCCGCCCAGCGCCTTGCTGAGCAAATCGTAACGTGTGTTCGGGTTGAACAACATGCAGGAGAACTGGTGTTCCGGGCTTGCTTCGTCACCGCGATAGATGCCGCCGTTGTTCATGATAATGACGGTTACCGGCAGGTTGTAACGGGTCAGGGTTTCATATTCCATGCCGCTGAAGCCGAATGCAGAATCGCCGCACACAGCGACAACCGGCTTGCCGGATTCAACAGCAGCCGCAACCGCCGAGCCCATACCGACGCCCATGACGCCCCAGGTACCAGTATCCACACGCTTGCGCGGCAGGTACTGGTCGATCACCATGCGCGCATTGTCGAGCGCGTTCGCGCCTTCGTTGACCAGGATGGTGTCCGGGTAGTTTTTCAAAACGTCGCGGATTGCGCCCAGCGAGTTGTGATAGTTCATCACCGGCGTGGCGGTGGACAGCTTGGATGCCAGCTTTGCGCGGCTGCCAGCGGCACGCTCTGCCACGGCGTTCATCCATTCGGTCGGCTTTGCCATGCCCTTCAGGCCGGCACGCAAGGCGTTGACGCAAGATTGAACGTCACCGACCAGTGGCGCAGCGATCGGCACGTTGCTGTCGATTTCGTTGGCCTGGATATCGATTTGAACGAATTTCTTCGGCGTACCCCAGGTTTTGCCCTTGCCGTGCGACAGCAGCCAGTTCAGGCGAGCGCCAATCAGAACAACCACATCGGACTCTTGCAGAACCATCGAGCGCGCAGCAGCGCCGCATTGCGGATGCGTATCCGAAACGAGGCCCTTGGCCATTGACATCGGCGTGAAAGGAATGCCGGTTTCTTCGATCAGCGCCTTGATGTCGGCGTCGCACTGCGCGTAAGCCGCACCCTTGCCCAACAGGATCAGTGGCTTCTTTGCGCCTTTGATCAGGTCAACCGCACGCTTGACGGCGTCTGGTCCTGGAATTTGTTCTGGAGCCGGGTCGACTGGCACGAACAACGATGCCTTGCCTTCTGCTGCCGGCATCGTCGTGCTGAACAGGCGAGCCGGGATGTCCAGATAGACCCCACCAGGACGACCCGACAGCGCGGTACGGATAGCGCGAACCACTGCAACGCCGATGTCTTCGACGCGGTTGATGCGGAACGACGCCTTGCAGTGCGGCCGAGCGATGTTCAATTGATCCATCTCTTCGTAGTCACCTTGCTGCAGGTCGACGATTTCACGCTCCGACGAGCCGGAGATCAGAATCATCGGGAAGCAGTTGGTGGTGGCGTTAGCCAGCGCAGTCAGGCCGTTCAGGAAACCCGGCGCAGAAACGGTAACGCAGATGCCTGGCTTCTTGGTCAGGTAGCCGGCAACGGAGGCTGCATAGCCAGCGTTTTGTTCGTTGCGGAAGCTGTAGAACTTGTTACCGCGCGCTTGCCACATGCGACCGACTTCGGTCACCGGAATCCCGAGCAGGCCGTAGATATTGGTGATGCCGTTCATTTCCAGCGCATCCATCAAGAGATGGAAGCCGTCAGTCAGCTCGACGCCTGTTGCCGCTGCTGCTTGAATGTCGTTTTTCATAATGATGTTCTCTTCGTTGATTTCGATTAGGCCGAGTTGGCCCCGGCACTTGCCATGGAAACACCGCTCTTGTTGCGGTTGATCCTTACTTGAAAGGCACCTCTAAAAATCCATATTCGGGACTTTTAGAGATACCCTTAAACGGGCGCTTCGCGCATCGTTGCTCAAGTGGGCGTATCATATCGATCTGCTCCTGCTTATATCATTGACCACGGTCAATTTTCACTGCATGATGACCGTCCTTCTTTCCCCCTCTTTTTATTGCTTGTTCGCCTCCAATGCCGACTGTCGACAGCCATCCAGAGAAAAACGTCATTCGCGTCCAGTTAAGGCAAAACATCATCCTTAAAGAGGTCACGGACAGCGAATGGACGGAACTGGAACCGCATCTGGTCATAGTGGACTGCCCAAAGGGGGATTTCCTTCTCCATCAAGGCGTGCATGAGATGGAGCAATATTTTATTCTTGACGGGATTCTCAAACGCGTCGTTTCCAATCAGCAGGCGAAGGAAATGATCCTGCGGTTTGCCGATGAGCGCTGCATGGAAACGAGCTATGCCGCGTGGCGGCTGAAGACGCCGACGCCTTATAGCATTATCTGCGTGACAAAAGCACGCGTGGCCAAACTGCCGCTCCAGCAGTGGATCGCCTTCATGGAACGGCATGAACATGTCAAGCAGGCTTTCGAGCACGACGTCATGCATGTGATGAGCGAGATCATGGCGCACACCATTACGCTGCATTTGCTCGATGCGCCCGGCCGCGTCCAGCGCTTCGTGCGCAAGCATCCTGAACTCTTCGATCGCATTCCCAAAAAAGAGCTGGCCTCCTACCTCAACCTATCCCCCGAAACGCTCAGCCGCCTGAAACATCAAGGCAAAATCTGACATCAGCTGGATGAAGCAGCCCTGCGCTGCAGACTCCTGACGCGATCGTCGCCTTTGCCCGCACCAGCCGCACGACCTCACTCAACCAAAAGAAAAATGCCCCATGGCGTAAGCGCATGAGGCATCTCGAAACACGTTGCAGCGGGTGCGGCGCCTACCGACGGGCACCGCTGCTTTACATCAGTCAACCGGGCGTTCTGCAGCGAATTCATCCGTTTTAGGCGGACGAACCTTCGCAATGATTTTCGAAATCAGCGGCCATAACAGCAGGAGCAACGCAAGCGTAGTAATCGTGCCGACCAGGCCGTTCGAGAACATGATACTGACGTCGCCCTGCGACGACAACATCGCCTGACGGAACGCATCCTCTGCATTACGACCCAGAACCAGCGCGAGCACCATTGGGGCCAACGGATAATCGAGCTTCTTGAACGCATAACCAACGATACCGAAAACCAGCATCAGCCAGACGTCGAACATTACGTTACCGACCGTATAGGCGCCGATACCGCAAATAACGATGATGACTGGCGCGATGATCGAAAACGGGATACGCAGGATCGATGCGAACAGCGGCACCGTGGTCAACACAACCAGAAGGCCGACGAGGTTACCCAAATACATACTGGCGATCAGACCCCAGACGAAGTCATGCTGCTCCGTAAAGAGCAACGGACCTGGCTGCAGACCCCAGATCAGCAGACCGCCAAGCAGAACAGCTGCGGTCGGCGAACCCGGGATACCCAGAGCAAGCATTGGCAACAGCGCCGCCGTACCGGCGGCATGAGCTGCAGTCTCAGGCGCAACCACGCCTTCGATCTCACCAGTACCGAATTTCGCACCGTTCTTCGACATCTTCTTGGCAAGGCCATACGACATGAAGGAAGCCGGCGTTGCACCGCCCGGGGTGATACCCATCCAGATACCGACCAGCGCGCTGCGCAGCGATGTCACCCAGAACTTAGGCAGCAGCTTCCACGTTTGCAGCACGACCTTGGGATCGATCTTTGCAGATTTTCCCGAGAATGCCAGTCCTTCTTCCATCGACAGCAGGATTTCACCGATACCGAACAGGCCGATAACAGCGATCAGGAAGTCGAAGCCGCGCATGAATTCTTCGATACCGAAGGTCAAGCGAAGTTGGCCGGTCACCGTATCCATGCCGACGCATGCCAGTGCAAAACCCAGCGCCATCGAAGCGAGGATCTTCATCGGCGCGCCCTTGCCCATGCCAACGAAGCTGCAGAAGGTCAGCAGGTACACGGCAAAAAACTCGGGGGCGCCGAAACGCAGTGCGAACTTAGCCACCAGCGGGGCCATGAAGGTGATCATGACAACCGCGATGAACGCACCAACGAATGACGACGTGAACGCGGCGGTCAATGCAGCACCAGCCTGTCCCTTCTGCGCCATTGGATACCCGTCGAATGTCGTGGCCACTGACCAGGGTTCGCCGGGAATGTTAAAGAGAACGGATGTAATCGCTCCCCCGAACAACGCGCCCCAATACAGACAGGACAACATGATGATCGCCGACGTAGGCGACATCGAAAAGGTCAGTGGCAACAGGATCGCAACCCCGTTCGCACCGCCGAGACCAGGCAAGACGCCAATCAGCACACCCAACGTAATGCCGATGATCATCAGCAAAAAGTTCATCGGGGTCAGAATGACGGCAAACCCGTGAAATAAAGAATTAATTTCGTCCATTTTACTTAAAGCTCCTTGAATTCCATCCGACTTAAGCCAGCTAGCCGCCTCAAATGACCGCCCTGGTTAATAACCGAGGAACGCCAGAGGATCCAATATTCCCTTGTACAGAGGCACCTGGAACCACACCTCGAACATCAAGAAGAAGACCACGTTGACCGCCAGCGCAGCAATGATGGATTTAACCGGCGAAAATTTGCCGAGCCACATCATGAATACTGCAATGAAGACTGCGGACGCGACGTAGACGCCGACAACTTCAATGGCGCCGACATAAATTACCGAAGGAACGAACACCTTGAGCACGCGACCGAATTGTTCTCCGTCCACGAATACTTCAGTGTTCTTCTCCTTACCGAATAAGGCCTGTACCAGTGTTCCGATGGAGGAAATGCAGATAAGGACACCGATACCGAACGGGAAATATCCGGAGCCTGGACCGTCACTGGTCCAACCGGCACCCAATTTCCAACTCGTAATCGTCACGGTGAGGCCGATGGCCAGGAGAATGGCAGCGACCGCTGCGTCTACCACATACGTCGCCACGCCCGTGCGAACGTCGCCGGATTCCGAATTCTGATCCATGAAAAATACTCCTGAAATTTTTACGAGGGTCGGGCACACCCGTAGTGCCGGCACTGCATAAACGCAGTGCCGGCATACTGCCCTAGGACGTGATTACTTCTTCGCCATGAAGCCGGCGCCTTGCATCAGAGTCTCGTGCTCTTTCTCTGCGCCTTCCAGCCATTTCTTGAAGTCGTCGCCGGTTTTGAAGGAGGTGTTGAACGCGCCTTTTTCCATGTAGTCTTTCCATTCAGGCGTAGCACGCACCTTGTTGAGCAGATCTACGTAGAAAGCCTTTTGCTCGTCCGTCACGCCAGGTGGCATGAAAATACCGCGCAGCATGGTGTACGAAGTCGGCACGCCTGCTTCCTTACAGGTCGGGATATCGTTCCACGATTGCGTATCGGTGATTTTGGTCTTGTAAGGCATGCGCTGGTCGTCGAACACGCACAGCGCCTTCAACTTACCAGCGCGCCATTGCGAAACCGCTTCGATCGGATTGTTCACAGAAGAATCGATGTGGTTGCCGACCAGCTGCACAGCAACTTCACCACCGCCTTTGAATGGGATGTAGATGAACTTGGTGCCGGTGTTCTTTTCAAGGCCTGCGGTAATAATCTGATCTTCCTGCTTGGAACCCGTGCCGCCCATTTTGAACTTGTTAGGGCCAGCCGCCTTGACGGCGCCAATGTAGTCCTTGGCGGTCTTGTATGGCTTGTCTGCATTGACCCACAGCACGAACTCATCCAGTGCAAGCATCGCAACCGGCGTCATGTCCTTCCAGTTGAAAGGGACACCAGTTGCCATAGGCGTCGTGAACAGGTTCGAGAGGGTGATGACGATCTTGTGCGCATCGCCTTTCGAGTTTTTAACGTCCAGGAAGCCTTCGGCTCCTGCACCACCCGAGCGGTTAACCACGATCAGCGGCTGCTTCATCAGCTTGTGTTTAATGATGACGCCTTGAAGCAGACGCGCCATCTGATCAGCGCCACCGCCGGTACCGGCAGGAACGACAAACTCGACTGGCTTGGTTGGCTCCCATGCAGCGAAGGCCGGGGTTGCAGTAAGGGCGACGGCGGCGATAGCGCCCGCGGTTGCTTTTACCACGCCATTTTTGGAAATGAAATCCTTGATCATTGCTGTCTCCTGTGAATAATAATTTTTGACTTCCAGGTACTGCGTGCCGCGTTTACTCCATGCCTTGTGAGCATTAGCCCCGTGCGGCCACGGCGCCGTTCAACTCTAACGTATGGTTATCCGTGAATGCTTCGAAGAGCGTCCAACTCCTCGAAACCAATCGATGCACTCGCTCGATCATCCATGGGCCTGCATTTATTGGCGTGCAGATCCGGCCTCCTTTAACCGTTTCTGCCCGCCTGCCCTCAGGTCGTTCGCTGCCTTAAGGCCATGTCTGAACGACGCTGAAAATCCCTTGCCTGCGGAAGTGTGTGAGTGTGCCACCCTTGCGCTACAAAATGGGAATAATTTTTACCCCTTGCAGTGCATATTATCCGGAACCGCTGCTCGGACAATCGCACACTCACCTACTAGCAAAGTCGCTCGATAAGCCAGTCCTATCCTCTTGCCCGGTATTCCGCAAATCGTTCCGGATTCTGGAATATGTATCAAGTGCTTTCCTTGATGGCGGTTAAGAATTGACATCTTTAACCATTGAGCGACTTGCGAACAATCCGTATTAATACGTACTCTTCATGCCGGCCGCGATATATCTGCGGCCTGACGCCCCACCGAGTGCCTTGCTCCATCTGACACTCCTTCTCTTCATCGAAAAAGTGTCAACCTAATTCAGGACGGGCCAACGACAAAAAAAAGCCTGCGAAGAAGCTCGCAGGCTTTTTTATTTACAGCGCTCGCTCACTCAAGCAACCTTCTGCAGCTTGATGTGACCTGATTCTTCGCACATCGTCTTGGCCAACAACTTCACCAGCGCATAGGTCGTATCGATATGCGGCGTCGGCGTTTCCGTCAGTCGACCCAATTCGATCACGGACCCAACCAGCGCGTCAATTTCCGGATCGCGGCCGGCTTCAACGTCCTGCAGCATCGACGTCTTGTGCTTGCCAACCTTTTCCGCGCCGGCGATACGCTTCTCCAGCGGGACCCGGAATTCGATGCCCAACTTGTTGGCGATCGTTTGCGCCTCGGTCATCATCGCCGCAGCCAGACCCCTGGTCAGCGGGAACTGGCAGATGTCCTGCAATGTGGAGTGCGACAGGGCGCTAATCGGGTTAAACGTGAGGTTGCCCCACAGCTTGAGCCACATTTCGGAACGGATATTGTCCAGCACAGGCGCCTTGAACCCAGCCTTGATAAAGCATTCCGACACGCGAGTCACGCGCTCGCTGGTCGAGCCATCGAGTTCACCAACCGGGAAGCGATCGCCTTCAATATGCTTGATAACGCCGGGGGCGATCAATTCCGAAGCGGGATAGACGACGCAACCAATGACGCGATCGGCCGGAATCTTATCGGTGATCTTGCCCGTAGGATCCACACTCGAAACGCGTGTGCCTGCCAGCTTGCCGCCATGATTGTGAAAATACCAGAACGGAATGCCGTTTTGCATCGTCACGATCACCGTCTCAGGGCCGATCAGCTTGTGCAAGTCATCTGCAATTGCCTCGAGTTGATGCGCCTTCATCGCCAGGATAATCATGTCCTGCTTGCCGGCCTGGTCGTAATCGTTGGTTGCCTTGACGTTCGACGCGACGTGCTCCGTGCCATCGTCCATGATCAGCTTGAGGCCATTTTTGTTGATGGCATCAAGATTTGCACCACGCACGATACAGGTAACATCGTCGCCCGCGAGGGCGAGCTTCACCGCGACGTAGCCGCCGATCGCGCCGGCTCCAATAACTGCAATTTTCATACTTAGCCTCTACAACTATTATTTAAAATCGTTGACGAGCTTGCCGATGCCGGCAATCTCGATTTCGATGACGCTGTTCGGCTTCATCGAACCGACACCGACAGAGGTGCCGCATAGGATGATGTCGCCCGGATACAGCGTCATGTCGTTGGAAATCAGGCTGACCAGCTGCTGCACGGAAAAGCGCATGTCGCTGATCGGATAGTCCTGGCGAACGTCGCCATTCAGGATGGTCTTCACCACCAGCGTGACCGGGTCGAGGTCGGTTGCAATAGCCGGACCGAACGGGCAGAACGTATCCAGGCCTTTTGCACGGACCCACTGCGCGAACGATGCGTCGCGATTCAGGATATCGGCAACGGTGACGTCGTTGGCGGCAGTGTAGCCGAACACGTGGTTCAAGGCGTCCGCTTCGGAAACGCGTTTCGCGGTCTTGCCAATCACAATCCCGAGCTCGCCTTCAAAAACGATTTTTTCGTCCGTCGGCGGCTTCTGGATGGTTTCGCCAGGATTGAGATAGGAATTAGGGGATTTGATCAGGTACAGCGGCTCGGCCGGGTCGGCCAGATTCAGTTTTTTTGCCAGCGCGTGGAAGTTGTTCCACATTGCGATGATCTTGGTCGGCTGGGCAGGCATCAACAACTTGACGTCGTTGAGATTCAAAACGGTGTCGGTCTTGACCGGGTTGGCGAACATGTCGCCGGTATGAACCTGGATATTGTCGCCTTCAAGCGTACCGAATTGCGTGTTTCCAGCGTGGCTGAAACGGACCCAACGTTGTGCCATTTTTTCTCTTTCCAAAGGTTGCCGATATTATAAACGCGGCGGTGCGTGGCGTCTATGCGGACGCGGCACGATCGTGATGTTGCAAAGCAGCAGAGTTTTTGCCTGGATACTCCCGCCGCGCCGGCAGGCACGGCGGGAGCATGTTGTGGACCGGCGTTACAGAACCGATTTCAGTAAGCGGCCCATTTCCGACGGGTTGCGCGTGACCTTGATGCCGCACGCTTCCATCACAGCCAGCTTCTCTTGCGCCGTACCCTTGCCGCCCGAGATGATCGCACCGGCATGACCCATACGTTTGCCCGGGGGCGCGGTGACGCCGGCGATAAAGCCGACAACCGGCTTCTTCATGTTGTCCTTGATCCAGCGTGCGCAGGTTTCTTCTGCGTCGCCGCCGATTTCGCCGACCATGATCACAGCGTCGGTGTCAGGGTCGTCGTTGAACATCTTCAGCACGTCGATGTGCTTCAGGCCCGACACCGGATCGCCACCAATGCCGACCACGGTGGATTGACCCAGACCGAATTCAGCCAGCTGACCAGCCGCTTCGTATGTGAGCGTACCGGAACGCGACACCACTCCGATGCGCCCCTTCTTGTGGATATGGCCCGGCATGATGCCGATCTTGATTTCGTCTGGCGTAATCAGGCCAGGGCAGTTCGGGCCGAGCAACAGGGTTTTCTTGCCTTCCATGCGTTGCTTGGTGCGGATCATGTCCCGCACTGGAATACCTTCGGTGATGCAGATCACCAGATCCATGCCGGCATCAACCGCTTCATCGATTGCTGCTGCAGCAAACGGAGGCGGAACATAAATAACCGAAACCGTTGCACCTGTTTCTGCGGCTGCTTCCTTGACGGTTGCGTAGATAGGCACGCCTTCAAATGACTCGCCAGGCTTTTTCGGATTCACCCCTGCGACGAAGCAATTTTTGCCATTCGCGTACTCGATACACATCTTGGTGTGGAACTGACCGGTCTTGCCGGTGATGCCTTGGGTGATGACTTTGGTATCTTTATTGATCAGGATTGACATGCTTATTTCCCCTGTGCTGCGTTGACGACTTTTTCAGCCGCTTCAGCCATGTTGTTTGCAGTGATGATAGGAAGACCGGACTCAGCCAGTATCTTCTTGCCCAGTTCTTCATTGGTGCCCGCCATGCGGACGACCAGTGGAACTGTCAGATCAACCTGCTTCGCTGCTGCGATCACGCCTTGTGCGATCACGTCGCACTTCATGATGCCGCCGAAGATGTTGACCAGAATCGCCTTGATGTCCGGGTTTTTCAACATGATCTTGAACGCTTCGGTCACTTTCTCGGTCGTGGCACCGCCGCCAACGTCGAGGAAGTTGGCAGGCGAGCCGCCGTACAACTTGATCACGTCCATCGTCGCCATTGCCAGACCAGCGCCATTGACCAGGCAGCCGATATTGCCATCGAGCGAGATGTAGGTCAGATCAAATTTCGATGCTTCGATTTCAGCTGGATCTTCTTCATCCAGATCGCGCATTTCAACAATTTCCGGATGGCGGTACAGTGCGTTCGAATCGAAATTGAATTTCGCGTCGAGTGCAACGATACGGTCGTCGCCGGTGACGATCAATGGATTGATCTCAGCCAGCGATGCATCGGATTCATCAAATGCCTTGTACAAGCCTTGCATGAATGCCCGTGCTTGCGGGATCGACGCTTCCGGCACGCCGATTTTGCGCGCGATGTCGTCCGCCTCGCTATCGAGCAAACCTTTGACAGGATCGATGAATACCTTGTGGATTTTTTCAGGAGTATGTTCAGCGACGTGCTCGATGTCCATGCCGCCTTCGCTGGATGCCATCAGGGCAACGCGCTGGCTGCCACGATCGACGACCATGCCGACGTACAGTTCCTTCTTGATGTCGGCCCCTTCCTCGATCAGCAAGCGCTTGACCAGACGGCCTTCCGGGCCGGTTTGATGCGTGACCAGCGTCATGCCCAGAATGTCGTTAGCGTACTTGCGCACTTCGTCCAGCGACTTGGCAACCTTGACGCCGCCGCCCTTGCCGCGGCCGCCTGCGTGAATCTGCGCCTTGACGACCCATACCTTGCCACCCAGTTTTTCGGCAGCTTGCACCGCTTCGTCTACGGAGAAACATGGAAAACCTTTCGGTGTCGTGACACCGTACTTACGCAGTATTTCTTTTCCTTGATACTCGTGGATATTCATGATTGTCCTTATTGATAACCAATTTTTAGCAGCGACTCGCTACGATAAATTTATTTTGCATTCATCCACGCAAAAAACCGTCATTGTTACGGCAAAGGGACTGCCATTTTTTGACAAATTGCCAATCATTTCAAAACGGTGACAGGATTGTCCGAGAAGCAACCCTCGAACTCCTTGACCACGGTTAAGATTCGCCAGACACGGTTTAGTGCTTGCCATGCATAATCGAATAAACCTTGACGCGACCAATACCGGCGGCGGCCGATTGATCGTACGCGACTGAGCAGCAGCATTACGCGGTAAGACATCCGACCGATCGGTCGATGCATACAGTAAGCGGCGCAGGATCATTGCCGCGCCAGCATCAGGTCGTGATGAAGACGCGGAGAATCTTGCTCAATTGCCGGCTTGCGCTACCGCTCCTCCGGCAGCCCGCGCAAGCCATCATGGTTCGTAGCAGTGTGCGACTTCGCGCGCCGGTCGATGCGCTGGCCGGTCTGCGGTAGCCGAAGAACCGCTGGTGTGCGCTGCCATGCGGCGGAATCCAGCGTGGCAACGCTTTCCCAGACGCTACGATAGATATTTATCGGGGTATTTGCAAATATCTTCTCGCTTGCTCGCGTGAAATTCCTCTCCTTTTGTTCGCCCGGACTGCTTTTCCAGGCTCGCTGGGCAATGGTAGAGCGTAAAAATGATTAGGCATAGTTAAAGTATTTAATCATAATAATTTCCTTTTCCTTATGGTTCAGGCTGCCAAATGAAGAATGCAACGCTACGCCAGCTCAAGGTATTTGAGACCGTGGCGCGTCACATGAGCTTTTCGCGCGCCGCGGAAGAACTGCATCTAACGCAGCCGGCCGTCTCGACCCAGGTCAAAAAGCTGGAAGAGCATGCCGGCCTTGCGTTGTTCGAACAACTTGGCAAAAAGATTTACCTGACACCAGGAGGGGCAGAGCTTCTGCATTACAGCCGCGCGATCATCGAACAGTTCCAGGAAGCCGAAAACGCGATGACGCAGTTCAAAGGCATTACTGGAGGGAAATTAAACGTTGCCGTGATCAGCGCGGGCGATTACTTCTTCCCGCGCCTGCTGGTCGAGTTCGCGCGCAGCCATCAAGGCGTAACCCTGAACCTGTCGGTTCATAACCGGGCCGACCTGCTCAATCAACTGAGCAACAATCTGACCGACCTGGCAATCATGGTACGGCCTCCATACGATATGGATACCGTGAACGAGCCATTCGCGCCGCACCCTTACGTCATCGTCGCGCCGCCAGACCATCCGCTTGTGTCCGAGAAAAAAATCCCCATCAGCCGTTTGATGAAGGAAGCCTTCGTGGTGCGCGAAAAAGGTTCGGACACGTGGAACTCGATGGAAGAAGGGTTTGCTGGCCGGCTGCCGGAAATCAACGTCGCGATGGAGATTCGCAGCACCGAAACCATCAAACAGGCGGTCATCGCCGGCATGGGCATCAGCTTTCTGTCCGCCCACACCATTGCGCTTGAATTGCAGGCAGGTAGCCTGGCGGTGCTGGACGTGGAGGGTTTTCCGGTCATGCTGCACTGGTACGTGGTGCATCGCAAGAACAAGCGGCTGCCGCCGGTGGCACAGGTCTTCCGCAACTTTCTCCTTGAAAAAGGCCCGGAACTGATCGAACGCATCATCGGCTTCAACCCGAAACCCGGCGAGCCGCTGCACGGCATGCCGGCCCAGCTGAAGCGGCGACGTTCCGACTCCTAAAACGCCGGGCGCGTCATGCCGCGTTCTTCGACCGGCAGGCTCAGACCACTTTCAACACAATCTTGCCGATATGCGCACTGCTTTCCATCAGCCTATGCGCCTGCACGGCATTTTCCAGCGCGAAGGTCTGGTAGACGACAGGTTTGATTTTGCCGGATTCGATCAGCGGCCACACCCTGTCCCGCAATTGACGGGCGATCGCCGCCTTGAAGGCGACCGGTCGCGGGCGCAAGGTTGAACCGGTCACAGTCAATCGGCGCAACAGGATGTGGCCTAGACTGATGGTGGCCTTGTTGCCGCCCAACAAGGCGATGAACACCAGCCGGCCGTCGTCAGCGAGACAGCGAATTTCACGATCGGTATAGTCCCCACCCACCATGTCAAGGATGACGTCCACTCCCTTGCCACCGGTTGCAGTCTTCACGACTTCGGCAAAATCTTCGGTCTTGTAATTGATCCCGCGCTCCGCGCCCAACATTTCGCATGCGCGACATTTTTCGTCGCTGCCGGCGGTGGCGAACACGCGATGGCCGAGCGCCGCGGCAATCTGGATCGCCGTCACACCGATGCCCGAAGTGCCGCCCTGCACCAGGAAGGTCTCGTCACCGGACAGATGGCAACGATCGAATACGTTGCTCCACACCGTGAAAAACGTTTCCGGAAGCGACGCTGCTTCGACGGCATCAAGGCCTTTGGGAATCGGCAGGCATTGCTCGATCGGGGCGGTGCAGTATTCCGCATAGCCGCCACCCTGCACCAATGCGCATACCATGTCACCCAGCTTGAAGCCGCCGGTGCCCAGATCGCCGCCGGCGATTTCGCCCGCCACTTCCAGTCCCGGCAGGTCGGACGCGCCTTTGGGGACGGGATAATTGCCGGTGCGCTGCAGCACGTCCGGGCGATTGATGCCGGCCGCATGCACCTTGATCAGCACCTCGCCGGCCTTGGGCTCCGGCATCGGGCGCGCGCACAGCTTCAATACGTCTGGCGGTCCGGGTTGCGTGATCTCGATTGCGCGCATGATGATTTCCTGTGTTGTATAACGAAGGCGCCAAGGATATGCGATATCGGCTCGTCCTGCCAACGCTGCGCTAGCGGAACAGCTGCGCGAACTGATGCGCCGCGGCCTCTGGGTCTGGCGCCATGTAGACTGCGCTGATTGCGGCCACCATGTCGGCGCCATTTGTCACGAGCGGCGCCGCATTGTCGCTTGTCATGCCGCCGATCACGACGCTGGGCACCTTACCTTGCGCTTTCCAGTCGGTGACGATCGTTTGCGGCGTGGTCACCGGGTATTTTTTGACGCGCGAAGGATAGAAACCGCCGAACGCCACATAGCTGGCACCGGCCTTTTCTGCGGCATGTGCAAGGGCCAGGTCGCCATAACACGACGAACCAAGAATCACGTCCGGCCCTACCAGCGCGCGAACCTCCGCCACCGACTTGTCGGTACCGCCGACGTGAATGCCGTCCGCATCGATGTCGAGGCACAGCTGGACGAAGTCATTGATGATGAACGGGACCCGGTATCGCCGGCACAGCGCGAACAATTCCTCCGCCTGTTGGCGGCGCAGTGCATCACTGGCAGTCTTGTGGCGGTACTGGAGCAGGGCGGCACCGCCCTTCAAGGCCTGTTCGGAGATCGCCAGCAGCTTTTTCGTATCGTCCCAGTCGGGCGTGACAACGTACAGTCCACGCAATGCGAATGATGTGCTCATGCTGAGCCCTCCGGTCAGACTACGCGGCCGGCCATCGGCGAGGACGGTGACGCAGCAAATTTCCTTGCAATGCGCCCGGCGAGATACGCGTGGCGACCGGCCTCGATGCCGAGCTTCATGGCGTAGGCCATACGCACCGGATCCTGTGCACCGGCGATTGCCGTGTTCATCAACACGCCGTCGCAACCGAGTTCCATGGCGATCGCCGCATCGGACGCGGTGCCTACACCCGCGTCGACAATGACGGGCACCTTGGACTGCTCGATGATCAGCGACAGGTTCCAAGGATTCAGAATGCCCATGCCGGAACCAATCAGCGATGCGAGCGGCATGATGGCGGCGCAGCCGATGTCTTCCAGCATGCGCGCCTGGATCGGGTCGTCACTGCAGTAGACCATCACGTCGAAGCCTTCCTTGACCAGCGTCTCGGCGGCTTTCAGCGTTTCCGGCATGTTGGGAAACAGCGTCTTCTCGTCGCCCAGCACTTCCAGCTTGCACAGCTTGTGACCGCCCAGCAATTCGCGTCCGAGCCGCAGCGTGTAGACGGCGTCGGCGGCGGTGTAGCAGCCAGCCGAATTCGGCAGCAGTGTGAATTCCGATGGCGGCAACGCGTCGAGCAGGCTCGGCGCATTCGGATCCTGGCCGATGTTGACGCGACGGATGGCGACCGTGACGATCTCGGCACCGCTGGCGAGGCTGGCTTCACGCGTCTGCGTGAGGTCCTTGTACTTGCCGCTGCCGACCAGCAGCCGCGAGCGATAGGTTTTGCCGGCGACGACGAAAGGTTCGTCAGTGAAAAAAGGCGCGGAGGCGTTCATGGTGTTTCCTGTATTGACCTATTCGGCAGCCGCGGGGAATCAGCGGCGCCATGAAGAAACGCGCAGCGTTTCTTCGAAAATTCAAGGGCGCGAAAGAAAGAGCTTCGCGCCGTCGATCAGCCGCCGCCGATCGCGCGCACGACATCGACGCGATCAGCGGCCTGCAATTGCCGTTGCGACCATGCGCTGCGCGGCACAATCTCGCGATTGATGGCGACAGCGACGGCCTTGCCGGCCAACGACAACTCCACGATCAAGTCTTTCACCTTGTGACCTTCGGGGACCTGACGTGGCGCACCGTTGAGTTCGATTTCAACCATTATTGTTTCTGATAGATTTCCGAGCCGCTTTTCACGAACTCGATCGATTTGACTTCCATGCCTTGCTTGAGCGCCTGGATTTCGGAGATTCCCTGATTGGCGGCGTAATCGCGCACTTCCTGCGTGATCTTCATCGAGCAGAAATGCGGGCCGCACATCGAGCAGAAGTGCGCGACTTTGGCAGAATCCTTGGGCAAGGTCTCGTCGTGGAATTCGCGTGCCTTGTCCGGGTCGAGGCCGATGTTGAACTGGTCTTCCCAGCGGAATT
>Ga0366807_1022_pt1 | contig 34334 bp, 32 predicted proteins | sample TotcelN113001L15_FD_207029 | JGI IMG/M metagenome (GOLD analysis project Ga0366807, IMG submission 207029) | Enriched cells from coal bed in the Powder River Basin, Montana, United States - Total cells N11 rep3 HSBNCT.N11.300.1.L15 ... | reverse complement strand
AACGGTGGAGTAACGGAAGGATTCAGCACCTCCACGTCATGCGCCAGCACTTCAATCTTGCCCGACTGCAGGTTGGCGTTGGTCGTGCCTTCCGGACGGTTGCGCACGACGCCCGTGATGCGCAGGCAGAATTCATTACGTACCGCTTCGGCGGTCTTGAAGACATCGGCGCGATCCGGGTCGCATACCACCTGCACCAACCCCTCGCGATCGCGCAGGTCAATGAAGATGACGCCACCATGGTCGCGACGACGATGCACCCAGCCGCACAGGCTGACGGTCTGGCCGAGCAGCGCTTCCGTGGTGAGGCCGCAGTAATGAGTTCTCATAGACATGTTCAGGTTCCAGTTCAGTTTCTTGTGTTTTTTAGCCGCCGCAACTGAGAAAATCAGTGTTCGTACGGCAGATCCGGCGATACCTTCTTCGGATCGATGATGTGGGTCTTCCCGAAACTATCGGGCGTCACGACGCCCATCGACACAATGTATTTCAGCGCCTCATCGACGCTCATGTCGAGTTCGATGGCGTCCGCGCGCGGCACCATCAAAAAAAAACCGGAGGTCGGATTAGGCGTGGTCGGCACATATACGCTGACGTAATCGCCCACCAGATGGTTGCGAACATCCCCGCCCGGCACGCCGGTCATGAAGGCAATGGTCCACGATCCCTGACGCGGATATTGCACCAGCAGCGCCTTGCGAAAGGCGTTACCGGAAGACGAGAACAGTGTGTCCGATACCTGCTTGACGCTGGAATAGATGGCATTGAAAACCGGAATCCGCCGCAGCAGCGCATCCCACAGCGCCACCACCCGTTTGCCGATGAAGTTACGCGTCGCCAGGCCGGTAAGGAAGATGATCAGCAGGGTCAGGATCGTACCCAGCCCGGGGATGGAAAAACCGAACAGCGCCTCGGGACGCCAGGCGACCGGCAACAGCAGCAGCGACTTGTCCATCGTGCCGACGACCAGATTCAGCACCCACAGGGTAATGGCGAGCGGAACCAGGATCAGCAGGCCGGTGACAAAATATTTACGCATGATGGTCCTACCCTCGGCTAACGGCGCTGGCGACGCACAGGAATGTCACGACTTGTCTGCCGCCGCTGAGGCGGAAGCGGACGGCGCCGGTTTGTCGGCTGCCGGCGCCGCAGCGGCATCGCCGCCGGAAGGGGTCGCCGTCGCGTTTGGCGCCGCCGGCGCTGCCGTACCACCCTGCCCGCCGCGAAAATCCGTGACGTACCAGCCGCTACCCTTTAACTGGAAACCCGCCGCCGTCACCTGCTTGCGAAAGCTGGACTTGCCGCATGCAGGGCAATCGGTCAATATCGGGTCTGATATCTTTTGCAATACATCCTTGGCAAAGCCACATGCTTCACAGCGATATGCATAAATCGGCATCGTTCATCCCGAAAAAAAATCGTACAAAACCCCGGATTATAAGCTTTCCCGACCGTTTTACGTAGTGCGTTGCGGGCTGGCGAATAAGGCGACGACACCAGCCGGGTCCACGCAGCGATTATGGAAGTTTCGCCGCGGCAGCAAGGACGAGCCGAGCTTGGACCGCGGCGCAGCCAGAATGTCGTGCAGACGCATGCAGTCCGGGGCGCCTCCCACCGTTTTCGCGCCAAGGAAAGCGGCCCACATACGCACTTTGTCTAAGAATGTCCAGGTTGAGGACTGCGTCAATTCGTCAATGTCGCTCTCGCGCGATCGCCTTAGCGGACTGCGGTGATGCGGGGGCGCGGAGCGCAACCTCTTGGGGAACATCACGCCGCCATACCTTCCACGGAGGCCTTGGGCTCGCGGCGATTGCGCAGTACTTGCGGCAACAGGGATCCGGCGAGCATGCCAACAAAAGCGGCAATCAGGCCGGCGAGCTGACCGGGGAAGCGCTCACCCCAGTTCGTCAACTGGGGAAAAAACCAGATCCAGACGATAACGCCTGCCGCCAGCGAAAAAATCGCACCCTGCGTCGTGGCGCGCCTCCAGTACAAGCCCATGACCAGCGGCACGAACGCGCCGACCAAGGTGACCTGATACGCCGCCGACACCAAGTCGTAAATCGAGGTGCCCCGCATCGCGATGGCGTAAGTCAGCACTAACACCGCAAATACCACGATCGTCGCACGCATCGCAAACAGCTGCTCACGGTCGCTCATGCGCGGACGCAGGTTCTTGAGGATGTTTTCGACAAAACTGGTCGATGGCGCCAGCAGGGTTGCCGACGACGTGCTCTTGATTGCCGAAAGCAAAGCGCCAAAAAAGAAGATTTGCATGATCAGCGGCATCCGGGTCAGCACGAAGGTCGGCAGCAGGCGCTGATAGTCGTCTCTGGCCATCTCCATCGCACTCGATCCCATCACGACGACTGCCGCCGCCACGATGAACATCGGTACGAAGGCAAACAGGATGTAGCTTACGCCACCTATGACCGCGCCCTTGCGGGCGGTTGCGGCGTTCCGGGCAGACATGACCCGCTGAAAAACGTCCTGCTGCGGGATGCTGCCCAGCATCATGGTCAGGCCCGCGGCAATGAAGCCGGCAGCTTCCGTGAAAGAGGGTTCGGGCAGGAATTTCCACAGGTCCTTCCCGCGCGCGAAAGCGAGCACCTGCTCGGCGCCGCCGGCGAGGTGAGCCGAGAACAGCGCGATGATGGAGAGACCGACCACCAGTACAATCATCTGGATGAAGTCAGTCCAGGCCACCGCCAGGAAGCCGCCGATCACGACATACACCAATACGGCAAGCGTACCGACGGCCATGCCTGTCGTTTCCGACATCGCGCCGCCGGTCAGCACATTGAAAACAAGGCCGAGCGCGGTAATCTGCGCAGCCACCCAGCCGAGGTAGCTGATGATGATCGCCACCGAGCAGAACACTTCCACGCCTTTGCCATAACGTAGACGATAGAAGTCGCCGATGGTCAGCAGGTTTTGTTTGTACAGGCGCGAGGCGAAGAACAGGCCAACCAGGACCAGGCAGGTGCCCGCGCCGAACGGGTCTTCCACGACGGCATTCAGCCCGCCTTGCACGAAGCGGGCCGGAATCCCCATGACCGTTTCCGCGCCGAACCAGGTAGCAAACGTGGTCGTCACCACCATGATCAGCGGCAGGCTGCGACCGGCCACCGCGAAGTCGCTGGTGTTCTTGATGCGCGTTCCGGCCCAGACGCCGAGCGCAAGCGTGCCTGCCAGGTAGAGCACCACAAAGGAAATCAGCGTGTAGTCCACCGCGGTTACTCCGTAAAAAACGGCCGGTTACAAAGAAACATCCCAAAGGCCGAGCAGGTGAAAAGGTACCCGCTTCAAGCAGCCAAGGCCAGTGAGCGCCAATCCATTCTGATCCGTGTTCGGCGAAGAGCGCCGGCATCAAAAAAACGCGCAATTTTAGCAAAACCGCGCCCTGTCTCACTTAACATCCGCGCACCGAGGCGGGCATGCAGCCGGCGCGCCACACTGGCGCCAGCCCTACCTCTACGCGGCAACCGCAAGTTCCGACCAGCTGAGCAATCCGCCGTAGCGTCGGCAAAATGCGCCAGCACCGCGCGAGCGACGCCGTTGCGCGTCAATATCGCAAGCGCAACGGCCCGCATCAGTTTGTGCCTACGGCAATCGGTCTTGCCGCCCTTCGTCAGCGTAGCCGACAAAAGTCGCGAACCGCCTTCAGCGCCCGTCGCGGCTGCTTGGGAGCGAAATGGCCGCTGTCGGCGACCGCTTGCCGGCGAATGGTGCGCAAGCCGCTTTCCGCAAATCCTTTTTAAACAGGTCCCGATATCGCCCTTCTCGCATGCGCCGCGGCGGTAAGGGACGGGCATTTCCGCAGGATTCCCTTTTAGCGGCAGGTTGTCGCGCTCGTCCTGCCCGGCCAATTCATCGCGGAAAGGATGAAGGTAAGCGTAGGCCACCATGCCCCCGCAGTCATGCCCGAGCCTCACGTTGCGAGGCCAGGTTGCGTCACCGCCGAATGCAGGCATTTGCCGCGTCCGCTTATCATTTGCACCCAGCGGCCTTTACCGGGACGCCTACGCCGCCAGAGCCACTGCGCACACATGTGCATCCCGCGCCAACCGACACATGAGGCGCTCGAACACCGTCCAATCTTCCGCCGCCGGTGTACGAACAGCACGGCCGGGCGTCCGCGCATGTCGCCTTCGCCGAGCTCAGTCAGGCGATGGTGCAGGCAATAATAGTGCGTGTCGGCGTCACGGCGCATGGCTGAACCGTAAAAAGAGCTGCGTGGTGTCAAACCACGCAGCTCTTTTTATCCATTCGGTTCACGGCAATGTGCCAGCGCGTGCATTGCCTCGGCTCAAACGGCGCTAACCAAATGCGAACAGGAGCAACGTCAGCAGGCCGCCGCCGATCAGGCCACCGCCAAAATAGAGCGCTACGCTCAGCAGCATATTGGTACGCCTTTGCTCGTGCAGCACCAGCTTGAGCAGCTCGTCGCCATCCTTCTCCACCTCAGCGGCCTTGCGCAGGGCCTGATGTGCGAGCCTCGGGAATTGCGGCAGCAGCTTGCTGTAGCGCGGCGCCTCGGCCTTGAAGCGCTCCCACAAGCCGCGCACGCCGACCTGCTCCTTCATCCAGTTTTCCAGGTACGGTTTGGCGGTCTTCCACAGGTCGAGTTCGGGGTCGAGCTGGCGACCGAGGCCTTCCACGTTCAGCAGCGTTTTCTGCAGCAGCACCAACTGCGGCTGCACCTCGACGTTGAAACGGCGCGACGTCTGGAACAGGCGCAGCAGCACCTGGCCGAACGAAATCTCGCTCAGCGGCCGATCGAAAATCGGCTCGCAGCAGGCGCGCACCGCGGACTCCAGCTCGTCGATGCGCGTTTCCCTCGGCGCCCAGCCCGATTCGATGTGCGCTTCCGCCACGCGCTTGTAGTCGCGCCGAAAAAAGGCCAGGAAATTCTGCGACAGATAGTCCTTGTCAAAGTCGTTGAGCGTGCCGACAATGCCAAAGTCCAGCGCAATGTAGCGGCCGAACGTGGCCGGCGCGGTGGAGACCTGGATATTCCCCGGATGCATGTCGGCATGAAAGAAGCCGTCGCGAAAGACCTGCGTGAAAAAAATCTCCACGCCGTCGCGCGACAATTTCTTGAGGTCGATACCGGCGGCAATCAGGCGCTCGGTTTGCGAGATCGGAATGCCGACCATGCGCTCCATGGTGATGACCGCGGTGGAGCAATAGTCCCAGAACATTTCCGGCACCAGCAGCAATTGCGAATTCTGGAAATTGCGCCGCAACTGGCTGCCGTTCGCAGCCTCGCGCATCAGGTCCAGCTCGTCATGCAGATATTTGTCAAACTCGGCCACCACCTCGCGCGGCTTCAGCCGGCGCCCATCGCGCCACCAGCGTTCTATCATGCCAGCCACGATATGCATCAGCGCCACGTCTTCGTCGATCGACTTGTGCACGCCCGGTCGCAGCACCTTGACTGCAACGTCGCGGCCGTTCTTCAGGCGGGCGAAATGAACTTGCGCGATCGAGGCGGAGGCAACCGGCTCGCGCTCGAAGCCGGCGAACAGCGTGTCGGGATGGGCGCCCAGCGATTTGACGATTTGCGCAATCGCGACGTGGGACGGAAAGGGCGGCACGCGATCCTGCAGCCGCGCCAATTCATCGGCGATATCCATGGGCAAAAGATCGCGCCGGGTCGACAGTACCTGGCCAAACTTGACGAAGATCGGACCGAGGTCTTCCAGCGCCCGGCGCAACCGCTCGCCGCGCGGCGCGCTGATATCCCGCCAAAACAGAAGGCGGTTCAGCAGGCGCGAGGTGCGGGGAATCGGAAAGCCGGACATGGCAATGTCGTCCAGCCCATAGCGAATCGCGACGCGCGCGATTTTCAGTACGCGCAAAAACCGCAGGCCCATCTTCATTGCGCGCCGCCCTTCATGATTTTCAGCTTCTCGATACGCTTGGACAGGCGCGCGACGTCATCGCGCAGGCGCGTGACGTCGTCGCTGAAGCCGGCAACCGCCTGCGGGCGCACCAGCATCGGATTTTCTTCCAGAAAGTATTCGGCCACGTTCTCGGCAAACGAACGATGCAAGTTCCTGGCCGACTGCAGCGCGCCCTGCGCACCGGCGACGATACGGGTGGCCGCAATGTCGCCCGCGATCCGGCTCAGGTCTTCCTCGGCTTCCCACCGCAGGCCCTGGCTCAGCCGCGAAACGGTGTTGGCAAATTCGGCGTCGCCTTCCACCTTTACATAGGAAAACGCCCGCGCGCGATTTTGCATGATCAGCGGCAGATCAGACGGCCGCACGCGGATCGTGACCGCGGGCACATCGTCGGTCGCCGGCATTTCCAGCATGCCGTCCGCTGCCACCTTGAGCCCAATGGCCGCGACACCGGCATCAAACACGACGACCTTTCCGCCATGCGGCAACAAAAGGTCGCGTGCCCAGGGCTCCTGTGCAATCAGGTGGTTGAGCAATGCGGGCAGCAAGCGGGCGGGAGAGGGCGGAATGAAGGAGGTCATCGTCAACAAGAAAAAACCGCCCGTGAACATTCACGGGCGGCTTCAAGTTTAACAGTTTGCCGCCAGGATTTCGGAACGATCTGCGGCCCTATCCAATGGCGATGTTCAAGACAATTGCTGGATGCCGGCCAGCACCCAGCCGCCGCTGCCGTTGACCGGTTTGGACAGGTTCCATGCTTCGGAGAAGGGTTCGGCCGGTGCGTTTTCCGATTCCTTGATCATGCCGGAGAACTTGACGCTGGCGATGTATTCGTCGCCCACCGTTTCCACGCCATAGAACACGGCGTCGAGCGACACCACGTCAGTCTGGTTCGGGGTCGCTCCGCGCTCCTGCAGCTGCAGACGCAATTCGCCGAACATTTCAGGTGTGGTGAATTCGCGGATGTCGTTGACATCGGCCCGGTCCCACGCGCCCTGCAGGCGGATGAAATACGTCTTGGCGTGGCGCAGGAAAGCCTGCACGTCGAAATCCGCCGGCAGGGCCGACGTATCCTGCGCATAGCCCGAAGCGGAAGGCGCCGCGCCCAGTCCGGAACCGATTTCCGGCGTGACGGTGCGCGCCGCATACTGGTCTGCGCTGGGCGGCTGATAGCCGTTGGCGAATGAAGGCTCGTGTATGCGATCGCTGGCCCCGCCATTGCCCTTGCCCCGAATCATGCGAACCACAAACATCGCAACGAACGCGATCAGGGCGATCATCAGCGCGGTGCTGATCATGCTGGCAAACGCGCCGCCTATGCCGAGATGCGACAACAGTGCGCCCAGGCCCAGGCCGAGCAAGGCGCCGCCGAGCATGCCCTTCCACGGGCTGGTCCGCGCCGCCGCCGTCCCCGCCGCACCCGCTGGCGCCGGCGCCGGCTTTGCGGTATTCGTCGGTTGCGAATATTGCGGAGGCGCGCTGCGCTGGTAGCTTTGCGATTGCTTGCCGAACGAACCGCCGCCGCCCATGCGCTTGGCATCGGCCGCAGGCGCGATCAGCATCAGCGCGCTCAGCGAAACGACGGCAGCCATCAATAATTTCTTCATTTTGCCCCCTAGAGTTTGATGCCGGTGTGTAATGCCGCCACACCCGCGGTCAGATTGAAGTACTCGACGCGCTCCAGCCCGGCACCTTCCATCATCTTTTTCAGCGTGGGCTGATCGGGATGCATGCGGATCGATTCCGCCAGGTAACGATAGCTTTGGGCGTCGCCCGCGATCCGCTTGCCCAGCCAGGGAAGAACGGAAAACGAGTACACGTCATACGGTTTCTTCAGGGGCTCCCATACCTTGGAGAACTCCAGCACCAGCAGCTTGCCGCCCGGCCTCAGGACGCGGCGCATTTCTGCCAGCGCGGCTTCCTTGTGCGTCATGTTGCGCAGTCCGAAGGCCACGCTGACCCGGTCGAAATAGTTGTCCGGGAACGGCAGCTTTTCCGCGTCGCACAACAAGGTGGGGGTCAGCAAACCCTTGTTCAATAGCCGGTCGCGTCCCACGCGCAGCATCGATTCATTAATGTCCGTCAGCCAGACTTCGCCGGTAGGCCCTGCCTGCCTGGCGAATGCCTTGGCCAGGTCGCCCGTACCACCCGCAATATCCAGCACCTTGAAGCCAGGCCGCACGCCCGCCTGCGCGATCGTGAAGGTCTTCCACAGGCGGTGCAGGCCGGCCGACATGAGGTCGTTCATCACGTCGTACTTGCCGGCAACCGAGTGGAAAACCTCGGCGACCTTGTGGACTTTTTCTTCTTCCGCGACGGTCTGGTAACCGAAATGAGTGGCGTTGGTCATGGCGTTGGATCGTTATTATACAGACGTTAGATAAATGTGAAGAACTCGTGATAAAAAAATCTGGGGCCGGATGTCAGTGGTGATGTCCGCAAGCAGAACCGCCCGCGGCGCCGGCATCCATGGGCGCATCGCGGCCGGATTCGCGTGTGAAGCCAGCCGCTTCCAGCCGTTGCAGGTAGTCCTCCCACAACGCGGCCTGGTTGCTGCCCAAATGGTAGAGATAGTCCCAGGAATAGATGCCGGTGTCGTGGCCGTCGGAGAAAGACGGTTTGACCGCGTAATTGCCGATCGGCGCAATCGCGGCGATGTCGACATGACGCTGTCCGGTCTGCAGCGTTTCCTGCCCCGGCCCATGCCCGCGCACCTCGGCCGAAGGCGAATACACGCGCAGCAATTCGAAGGGCAGCGAAAAAGCCGCGCCATCATCGAATTCGATTTCCAGCACACGCGACTGCTTGCGCAGCGTGAGGCCGGTCGGTTGCGGTGCAAGTGGTTTGGTTGCGTTCATCATTTGCCTTTCATTCGTATGACGTTCAGGTCAGGTCGGGTGCGCGCAACGACCGGTGTCTCACGCTTCGCATGACGCGTAGCGGGCGATCGCCGCCCGCAGGGCCGGCAGCAGTGCACGACGCCTTTCGAGCACCGCCGGCGCCGTTTGCCGCTGGACGGACACCCATATCGGCTTGGGAAAATGGGCGTCATCCGTGAAACGCGGGATCAGGTGCCAGTGCAGATGCGGCACCATGTTGCCAAGGCTGGCGAGATTGATCTTTTGCGGCTGCAAAACCTCGCGCAAGGCGGCTTCCACCTGACACACGGTACGCATGAGCAGCGAGCGATCGGCCGGGATCAAGTCCGTCATTTCGGCCACGTGTGCGTTCCAGATGACACGGCAGAAACCGGGATATGCGGCGTCATCCACCAGCACGACACGCAGTTTGTCGTTGCGATACAGCGCGTCGCCGCCATCGTCGGCGCACAATTCGCAGGCCGCGGTCGTCATACCAGCACGCGCTCGATGCCGCCGTTGTTGGCATCGGCCACATAGTTCTGCATCCAGTCGTCGCCCAGCAGATGCTTTGCCATCTCCACCACAATGTAGTCGGCAGTGGTGCCGGAATCCTCGTTGTAGCGTGACAGCCCCTGCAGGCAGGACGGGCAGGAGGTCAGCACCTTGACCTGGCCCTCAAAGCCGGCGGTCCGCGCCTTGGCGGCGCCACTTTCCATTTCTTCCTGCTTGCGAAAACGTACCTGTGTCGCAACGTCCGGACGCGTGACGGCAAAGGTGCCCGACTCGCCGCAGCAGCGATCGTTCTTGGCGATCTGCGCCCCGTTATCCATCGTGATCAGCGCATTCACCGTCTTCAGCGGATCCTGCAATTTCATCGGTGTATGGCACGGGTCGTGATACATGTAGCGCACGCCGTTCACGCCTTCGAGCTTGACGCCCTTTTCCATCAGGTATTCATGGATGTCGATGATGCGGCAACCCGGAAATATCTTGTCGAACTGGTAGCCCTGCAACTGATCGAAACAGGTGCCGCACGAAACCACCACCGTCTTGATATCGAGGTAATTCAGCGTGTTTGCCATGCGATGGAACAGGACGCGATTGTCGGTGATGATTTTCTCGGCCTTGTCGTAATCGCCCGCGCCGCGTTGCGGATAGCCGCAACACAGATAGCCCGGCGGCAGCACAGTCTGCACGCCGACATTCCACAGCATGGCCTGCGTGGCGAGCCCAACCTGCGAAAACAATCGCTCCGACCCACAGCCCGGGAAATAAAACACTGCTTCGCTGTCCGCGGTAGTGGCGTGCGGATTGCGGATGATCGGCACCACCTTGTCATCCTCGATGTCCAGCAGCGCGCGCGCCGTGCGCTTGGGCAGGTTGCCCGGCATCTTCTTGTTGATGAAGTGGATCACCTGCTCGCGCACGGGTGCCCTGCCGTGCGTGGAAGGCGGGGCCCTGGTCTGCTTCCTCGCCACTTTCTTCAGCAGATTGTTGGCAATGCGCTGGGCCTTGTAACCCCAGCCGATCATGGCTTGGCGCGTGGCGCGAATCGTGGCCGGGTCAGTGGCATTGAGGAAGAACATCGCTGCCGTGGTGCCGGGATTGAACGATTTCTTGCCCATCTTGCGCAGCAGGTTGCGCATGTTCATCGATACATCGCCAAAGTCGATGTCGACCGGGCATGGCGTCACGCACTTGTGGCACACGGTGCAGTGCTCGGCCACGTCCTCGAATTCTTCCCAATGCTTGATCGAGATACCGCGGCGCGTCTGCTCTTCATACAGGAACGCTTCCACCAGCAGGGAGGTCGCCAGAATCTTGTTGCGCGGCGAATAAAGCAGGTTCGCACGCGGCACGTGGGTGGCGCAAACCGGCTTGCATTTTCCGCAGCGCAGGCAATCCTTGACGCTGTTGGCGATGGCGCCGATATCGCTTTGCTGCATGATCAGCGATTCGTGCCCCATCAGGCCGAACGATGGCGTGTACGCATTGCGCAAGTCGGCGCCGGCCATCAGTTTGCCCTTGTTGAAGCGGCCTTCCGGATCAATGCGCTGCTTGTAATCGCGGAATTCGCCGATTTCCTCTTCGGTCAGGTATTCGATCTTGGTGATGCCGATGCCGTGCTCGCCCGAAATCACGCCGTTAAGCGAGCGCGCCAGCGCCATGATGCGCGCCACTGCCGCGTGCGCATCCTGCAGCATCTGGTAATCGTCGGAATTGACTGGAATATTGGTATGCACATTGCCGTCGCCGGCGTGCATGTGCAGCGCGACGAATACGCGTCCGCGCAGCACGCGCTGGTGGATTACCGTGCACTCGTCGAGAATCAGCTTGAAAGCGGCGCCGCTGAAGATGTGGCGCAGCGCAGCGCGCACTTCCTGCTTCCACGAAACCCGGATGGTCCGATCCTGCAACAGATGAAATACTTGCGCATCGGGCTGGCGCTGCAGCCGCTCAGCGATCGCCACCGCGTGTTTTTCCAGGCCGAGCGCGAGCAAAACGTCCTGCGCTTGCGCCAGCGGCTGGTCGATGTGGGTCAACATATACGTCCAGCGCGCGTGCGCCAGGTCGAGCAGTGCGATCGCTTGCTGCACGCGATCTTCCAGCATTTCCGCATCGGGAATCGCATCGCCTTCGGCATCCTCGCTCTTGCCGATCGGCAGATTGCCGGCGGCAAAAAAGCTGAGCAAGCCATCGATCAATTGCAGCTTGTTGCGAATCGACAGTTCGATGTTGATATGCTCGATGCCGTTCGTGTATTCGCCCATCCGGTCCAGCGGAATCACCACGTCTTCATTGATCTTGAACGCGTTGGTATGCTTGGAGATCGCGGCGGTGCGGGCGCGGTCGAGCCAGAATTTCTTGCGCGCTTCCGGCGACACCGCGACGAAACCTTCGCCGACGCGAGTGTTGGCGATGCGCACCACTTCCGAGGCCGCTTGCGCTACCGCGTTCTCGTCGTCGCCTACGATGTCGCCGAACAAGGCCATTTTCGGCAGCGTGCCGCGCTTGGATTTGGTCGCGTAGCCGACTGCGCGCAGGTAACGCTCGTCCAGATGCTCGAGACCGGCCAGTATGGCGCCGCCTTTTTTAGTTTCCGCATCGAGGTAATCCTTGATCTCGACGATGCTCGGAATGGCGTCGCTGGCCTGGCCGAAGAACTCCAGGCACACGGTACGGGCGAATTTCGGCATCCGGTGCAAGATCCAGCGCGCCGAAGTAATCAAGCCGTCGCAGCCTTCCTTTTGCACGCCCGGCAAACCCGACAGGAATTTATCGGTGACGTCCTTGCCCAGGCCTTCCTTGCGGAACTTGCGGCCTTCGATTTCCAATATTTCGGTCTTGAACGGTGCATTGCGGCCGCCCTTGGCCGCAGGGTGCGACCATTCGAGCTTGAACTTGGCCAGCGGCGCATCGTGGATCTTGCCCAGATTGTGCTCAATGCGGGTGACATCGAGCCAGTCGCCGTTCGGGTCGACCATCCGCCACGAAGCCAGGTTGTCGAGCGCGGTGCCCCACAGCACCGCTTTCTTGCCGCCCGCGTTCATCGCGACGTTGCCGCCGACACAAGACGCTTCGGCCGAAGTCGGATCGACTGCAAACACAAAACCGGCCTTCTCGGCCGCATCGGAGACGCGCTTGGTGACTACGCCGGCGCCCGAATAAATGGTTGCGTATTCGCGCTCGACGCCGGGCAGCATCGTCATTTCGACCGCGCCCAGCTGTTCGAGCTTTTCGGTATTGATGACGGCCGACAAAGGCGTGAGCGGAACCGCGCCGCCGGTGTAACCGGTGCCGCCGCCGCGCGGAATGATGGTCAGACCGAGCTCGATGCAGGCCTTGACCAGGCCGGCCATCTCGTCTTCGGTATCGGGTGTGAGCACCACGAACGGATATTCGACCCGCCAGTCGGTGGCGTCGGTCACATGCGACACGCGGCTCAATCCGTCGAACTTGATGTTGTCTTTTTCGGTGTGCCGTCCCAGCACCTTGGTCGCGCGCTTGCGCAGATCGTAAGTGCGGCGGAACTCTTCGGCAAAATCGGCCACCGCCTGGCGCGCCGCTTTCAGCAATGCTTCCACGCTGGCGCTGCGGCTCACCGCATCGGCGTCGCCGGCATCGGCTATGTCGGTGGTGACGCGACGCCGTTCGACTTCGGTCAACCGATGATTCAATGCATCGATCAGCGCCTGGCGGCGCTTCGGATTGTCCAGCATGTCATCTTGCAGATACGGATTGCGCTGTACCACCCAGATGTCGCCCAAGACTTCATACAGCATCCTGGCCGAGCGCCCGGTCTGGCGCGCGCCGCGCAGCGTATCGAGCAGTTTCCATGCTTCTGCGCCGAGCAGGCGGATGACGATTTCACGATCGGAAAACGACGTGTAGTTATAAGGAATTTCGCGCAAACGGGTCGGCGCGGCGCCGGCGGGCGCATCTGAGAGCAGGGCTTGGATATGTGCGGGGGCGTTCATGGCGTGGTGTTGTACTGACCCTAAAAAAGCATTTTAGCGTATCGCGCCGCAGCATGTTGCAACACCCTTACGTTTCATACGCGTTAGCACGGTGTGCACGAAGGCCGGTACGGGTTCCGCAAAAATCTTTTCATATAGGGAGTATGTATTAAAACATCATCATTGCCGCATTATTTTCATGCGACAATGATTTATACAGCCGCCTGTATATCCAGAATGCCTACGCCAGCCAGAGCGCCGCCCGATGCCATACCCCATTGGGCACATACAGCAGCATCCAGGTCACCATGATGTACCGGCAAAACTTGCCCAGCGCCATGTACATCACGCAAGGCCAGAACGGCAAGCGCAGCCAGCCGCCCAGCGTGCAGATCGGATCGCCGACCACCGGCAGCCAGGCCAGCAGCATGGTTTTTGCACCGTAGCGGCGCAGCCAGCCGAACCAGCGGCTTTCGCGCTCTTTCGCAAAGGCGTTTTTGGCGCCATAGCCGATCCAGTAATTGAGCACGCCGCCGAGCGTATTGCCGGCAGTGGCAATCAGGATGACTTGCCAGAACAGCGCAGTATCGGCCTTGATCACTGCAAAAACCAGCGGTTCCGAACCCATCGGCAGCAGCGTGGCGGAAACAAAAGCGACCACGAAAACCGATGTCAGACCGATTTTCGGCAGCGCCAGAACGCCTAACAGCCAGGTTATTGCGGATTCGATCATAAAGGGCTTTGGACGGTGACAAAAAAACGTCCATTATAATAAGCGACCAGCAATGATCCCTTGGCCTTTCTTCACATTTTTGTCAGGGCTTGGCGCCCGCCTGCGCTGATCCCGACAGCGCACCCGACCCTATGAATACCGACTATCTAAAAAAAATCCTGACTGCCCGCGTCTACGACGTGGCGTTTGAAACTCCGCTGGAATTCGCACCCACTTTATCCAAGCGGATGGACAACAAGATTTATTTCAAGCGTGAAGACATGCAAAGCGTGTTCAGCTTCAAGCTGCGCGGCGCTTACAACAAAATGGCGCACCTGACGCCGGTGCAATTGAAGCGCGGCGTGATTTGCGCATCGGCCGGCAACCATGCGCAAGGCGTCGCGCTGTCGGCCGCCAAGCTCGGTTGCAAGGCAATGATCGTAATGCCGACCACCACGCCGCCGGTCAAGATCGATGCAGTGCGCGCGCGCGGCGGCGCCCAAGTTGAAGTCGTGCTGTTCGGCGACTCCTTCAGCGACGCCTACGATCATGCGCTGACACTGGAAAAGAAGCACAAGCTGACCTTCGTCCACCCGTTCGACGATCCCTATGTGATCGCCGGCCAGGGCACCATCGGAATGGAAATCCTGCGCCAGCATGCAGACCCGATTCACGCGATTTTCGTCGCCATCGGCGGCGGCGGCCTGATTGCCGGCGTGGCTGCGTATATCAAGCAGATCCGCCCCGAGATCAAGATCATCGGCGTCCAGACTACCGATTCCGACGCGATGGCGCGCAGCCTGAAAGCCGGCAAACGCATCGCGCTGTCCGATGTCGGTCTGTTCTCCGACGGCACCGCAGTCAAGCTGGTGGGCGAAGAAACCTTCCGCCTTGCCAAGCAATATGTCGATGACGTGATCCTGGTCGATACCGACGCCATTTGCGCTGCGATCAAGGACGTATTCACCGACACCCGCAGCATTCTGGAGCCGGCCGGCGCGCTGGCGGTGGCGGGCGCGAAAGCCTACATCGAGCGCGCCCGCGCCGACAAAAAGCCGCTCAAGAACGAAACCCTGGTGACCATCGCGTGCGGCGCCAACATGAATTTCGACCGCTTGCGCTTCGTCGCCGAGCAAGCCGAAATCGGCGAAGCGCGCGAAGCGTTGTTCGCCGTCACGATGCCGGAAGAGCGCGGCAGCTTCAAGCGCTTCTGCGAACTGCTCGGGCAGCGCAACGTGACCGAATTCAACTACCGCATCAGCGGCGAAAAGGAAGCGCACATCTTCGTCGGCATCCAGGTCGCCAATCGGGAAGAAGCCGCAAAGATCGCGAAGAATTTTGAAAAACACGATTTCAAAACGCTCGATCTGACCGACGACGAACTGGGCAAACTGCACATTCGCCACCTGGTCGGCGGCAAGAGTGCGCTGGCGCAAAACGAACTGCTATACCGTTTCGAGTTTCCCGAACGTCCGGGCGCACTGGGGCGCTTCCTGTCGAGCATGGCGCCGAACTGGAACATCAGCCTGTTCCACTATCGCAACCACGGCGCCGATTACGGGCGCATCCTGATCGGCCTGCAGGTGCCGAAGAAGGAAATGAAAGATTTCCGCGCGTTCCTCAACACCGTCGGCTACCGCCATTGGGACGAAAGCGAAAATCCGGTCTACAAGCTGTTTTTGGGATAAGCACCGATGAGCGCACCTTCTACGCCGGATCATTCGCCGCTGGGCAAACCGGCCAGTTACCTGGCCCAATACGAACCCAGCCTGCTGTTTCCGATCGCCCGCCAGGGCAAGCGCGATGAATTGGGGTTGGGGCCGGACAGCGGCACCCTGCCCTTTTTCGGCGTCGACATCTGGAATGCCTACGAGCTGTCCTGGCTGAATCTGCGCGGCAAGCCGCAGGTGGCGATTGCGACCATCACGGTACCGGCCGATTCGCCCAATATCATCGAATCCAAATCCTTCAAGCTGTATCTGAATTCCTTCAATCAGACTAGGCTGGCCGGCACCGATGCGCTGCTGCATCTGCTGCAGGCCGATCTGTCGGCAGGGTTCGGCGCACCGGTGCAAGTGGCGTTGACCCTGCCTGAATCTTTCGGATCGCTGAAATTCGGCGAATTCGAAGGCCAGCTGCTGGACCGGCTGGATATCGAAGTCAGCGATTACACGCCCGATCCGGCGCTACTGACCACGATCCCGGACAGCGCGCCGGTAGAACAGACGCTGGTGTCGCATCTGCTGAAATCGAATTGCCTGGTCACCGGCCAGCCGGACTGGGGCAGCGTGCAAATACACTATTACGGCGCACCGATCGATGAAGAAGGTTTGCTGCGCTATCTGATCGGCTTTCGCACCCACAATGAATTCCACGAACAATGCGTGGAGCAGATTTTCATCGACATCCTGCGCCGCTGCAAACCGCAAAAATTATCGGTGTACGCCCGCTATACGCGACGCGGCGGGCTTGACATCAACCCCTGGCGCAGCAATTTCAGCGTTGGCAGCCGGGCGCTGAACCTGCGCCATGCGCGTCAGTGACTCAGGCATCGACATGATTGGCGTCAGAGGTGATTGTCCGCTGACAAAATGTCACGAATTTCCCGGTCAAATCAATTGACCTGACGCTTGCTTGTGATTAACTTATCTTGCTGATCTTCAGCGTGAAATCGTATCTCAACACCACTCAGGGGGCATCATGGCTGGCAAATACGTGTTAAAAAATTCCACAGCAGGAAAATTTTCGTTCAATCTGGTGGCCGACAACAACCAGGTGATCTTCGGCTCGGAAATCTATGAATCCAAGTCGGCCGCCCTTAACGGGATTGCATCGTGCCAAAAAAATGGCATCGAAGAGGGGCGCTTCGAACGTAAATCCTCCACTGCCAACCAGCCGTATTTCGTGCTCAAGGCGGCAAACGGCCAGATTATCGGCAAAAGCCAGATGTATCCGTCCGCCGCCGCAATGGAAAACGAAATCGCGCTGGCAAAGGCTAACGCCACTTCCGGAGTCGAGGACAGCACGCAATGACAGGATTGGCAACAATTTTTCCCCGACTAGCCAAGGCCGCACCCGTCAGGTGCGGCCTTGGCGCTTTACTGCTCGCGACCTCCTGCGGCGCGATGGCGGCAGATGATGCAACTGAAAACGCCGGCTGGTGGCAGCGCACCACAGGCGCGGCGCTTGCCAAAGCCGAAAAAATCAACGCGCAAGGCAAGACCACCCTGCTCCTGTCCGGTTACTCGTACCACGGCAGAAACACCTACACATCCGAGCGCATCAGCGAATTCAATGAAAAATCCTGGGGAGCAGGCATCGGAAAAACCTTGCGCCACCCGAACGGAAACGAAGAATACCTGTACGGAATGGCGATCTCGGACTCGCATTACGACCCGCAGTTCATGGCGGGCTATGCGTACCAGTGGGTATGGCCGCTCGCAGGTCCGCTGGAAATCGGCGCCGGCTGGACCGCGCTGCTCATCAGCCGTACCGATACCTGGGGCGGCGTGCCGTTTCCGGTCGCGTTGCCGCTGATTTCGCTCGGCACGCCGGATGCAAAACTGATGGCAGCGTACATCCCGCGCCTTTCCAGCAATAAAGGCAATGGCGACGTGCTGTACATCTTCGGACGGATTAATTTCAATTAAGCGGTACCGCATCCGATGCCTTGCACAGCCGGGATCGGCGTTGCAAGAGGAGCACTCCGGATGATGCGGATAAACGACAGACATTGCAGCACGCAAAAAATATTTTCTGCAAATTCAGTGGAAATACAAGAAGTTAGCAACCATATCAATGTTATTGACACACAACGGAAAACCCGGCTTTTGTACAGTGCGCGCCCGATCCGGACAAAACGTTCCATATCATTGCGCAAGCTGCAAAGAAGCCTATAATCCCCGTCACATAGCCCTATTGTGCATTGCACCATTTCTATCCGCATCATGACAAATCTCGCAAAAATATTGTCGCCGAACAACGTTGTGCTCGACCTTGAAGTTTCCAGCAAGAAAAGAGCTTTCGAGCAAGCCGGCCTGATTTTTGAAAACAATTGCGGCATTGCCCGCTCTAATGTGTCCGACAACCTGTTTGCCCGGGAGCGCCTGGGCTCGACTGGTTTGGGGCATGGCGTAGCGGTGCCGCACGGCCGCGTGAAGGGATTGAAAGCGCCGATGGCTGCTTTTGTGCGCCTGGCGGAACCGATCCCGTTTGAATCCCCCGACGGGCAACCGGTCAAATTGCTGATTTTCTTGCTGATTCCCGATCATGTGACGCAGCAGCATCTGGAAATCCTGTCGGAAATCGCCGAAATGTTTTCCGACGATGCGATTCGCGCGACGCTCTCGAGCGACCCCGACAAGGCATCCGTGCACCAGCGCATCGTCACGTGGGAGCCGCAACAGCAAAATACTGCTGCCTCCCGCTAGCGTCTCCTGCTGCTGCCGGCTTACCCTCTTTCAAACCAGCACCGACATCGACTATGCCATCCGCACCACTGCTAACCATTCAGCGATTGTTTGATGACAACCGGGAATCCCTGGAACTGGGGTGGTTTGCCGGCTTCTCCGGCAGCGAACGGCTGATCTCCGGCGACGCCGCCTCCGCAGCCGACCAGGTCGGCCATCTGAACCTGATCCATCCGGGCCGCATCCAGGTGTTCGGTCATCAGGAAATCGAGTATTACCAAAAGCTCAGGACGCAATCGCGCGGCTATCACACGCAGGAACTGATGGCGGGAGAACCGCCGGCACTGATCATTGCCCAAGGGCTGGAAACCCCGCTCGACATCATGGCGGCTTGCGACGAAAAGAACATTCCGCTGTTTTCCACGCCGCTGCCGGCTGCGCAGGTGATCGATTACCTGCGCGTCTACCTGTCCAAGAAACTGGCGCAAAGCATCACGATGCATGGCGTATTCATGGATGTGCTGGGGGTCGGCGTACTGATCACCGGCGAATCGGGACTCGGCAAAAGCGAACTCGGACTGGAGTTGATCTCCCGCAGCCACGGCCTGGTGGCCGATGATGCGGTCGATTTTTCGCGCATCGCGCCCAACATGATCGAAGGGCGCTGCCCCAAGCTGCTGCAAAACCTGCTCGAAGTGCGCGGCCTCGGCCTGCTCGACATCAAGACCATCTTCGGCGAGACCGCGGTGCGGCGCAAGATGCGGCTCAAGCTGATCGTGCATCTGGTGCGCCGCAGCGTGCTGGAAGACCACATGGAACGGTTGCCGTTCGACTCCCAAACCGAAGATGTGCTCGGCCTGCCGGTGCGCAAGGTCATCATTCCGGTGGCTGCAGGGCGCAATATCGCGGTCTTGCTGGAGGCTGCGGTACGCAATACGATCCTGCAATTGCGCGGTATCGACACGCTGGAAGAATTCATGGAACGCCAGCGCAAGGCCATGAACGAAGAATGACGCTATCATGCATAGCGTAGGCGACACGCCTTAACTTGCACGCCATCTTCCATTACCTCATAGAGCCATGCGCATTATTCTCATTACCGGCATTTCCGGCTCCGGCAAATCGGTCGCATTGAATGCGCTCGAGGATGCCGGCGCATATTGCGTCGACAACCTGCCGCCGACGCTGCTGCGGGAATTGATTGCCACGCTGAACGCCGATGACATCGACACTGCGGCGATTGCGATCGATGCGCGCAGCGCCCGTTCGCTGGCGGCGCTGCCGGAGGATATCGAACGGCTAAAAAGCGACGGCCACGATGTCAAGGTACTGTTCCTGACCGCTAAAACCGAATCGCTGATCACGCGCTTTTCCGAAACGCGCCGCAGTCATCCGCTGTCGCACCGCATCTATTCGGAGCAAATTCCGCAACAGCGCCGCGCGCTGGAAGAATGCATCCGCGAAGAACGCGAAAAAATGGTCAGTTTCGAAGGGTATAGCCTGGTGATCGACACCTCCGGCATGAGTGCCAGCAAATTGCGCTCATGGATCTCGGAAGTGCTCGACATCAAGGATGCGCCGCTGACGCTGCTGTTCGAATCGTTCGCCTTCAAGTTCGGCGTCCCGCTCGATGCCGACCTGGTGTTTGATGTGCGCACCTTGCCGAATCCGTTTTACGTCAGCAACCTGCGTCCGCTGACGGGCCGGGATGCGCCGGTCATAGCCTTCCTCGATGCCGAACCGGATGCAGCCGATCTCTTCAACGATATCCGCAATTTCGTCGAAAAATGGCTGCCCGCATTCAAGCGCAACAACCGCAGCTACCTGACCGTAGCCATCGGCTGCACCGGCGGCCAGCACCGCTCCGTGTACATGGCCGAACAACTGGCACAATATTTCCAGCATGCCGAGCATGTGGTATTGCGCCATCGGGAATTTCAGTCGCGCACAGAAAAAGTGGCAGTATAGGGAAAAACACCATCCTTCCCGCACATATCATGTGCGGGAGTCAAACATACAGTGGCTGGTATATTTTGCAGCACACCTGTTGGCGCGGCACCGGCGTGCGCGGTACGCACCGATCGCTGCGGCAGGAACTGGCAACCGGCGCGCGCTGCGTAGCCGGCCGCCCGCGCCGCATCGCGGGGCAGGCTTGCCCCGCCCCCGATCAACCTTACTGCGCTGCCATGAAATACCCGGCAATGTTGCCCAGGTCTTGCTGATTCAGCGTGCCTGCCGCACTGCGCATACGAAGATACGCCAGCAGATAGTTGTAGCGCGCCAGCGCCAGATCGCGACGCGACGTATACAACTGCTGTTGCGCATTAAGCAAATCCAGGTTGATCCGGACCCCGCCCTTGATGCTTTGCTGCGTGGCTTTGATCAGCAGGCTGGCCGAATCGGCAGACTTGACCAGCGCATCGATGCGCGGGCCGGCGCTCTGCATCAGGCTGAATTGCTTGCGCAGTTCGACCGACACCTGATTGATTTTCGCATCCAGGTCGCTGCGCGCCTTTTCAGCGTTGGCTACCGCCTGCCGGGTCGCTGAACTGGTATAGCCGCCGGAAAACAGCGGGATATTGACCTCCACCCCGATGCTGCGCACATTGTCATCCTGATTAATGGTGTTGGTTGCGCTCGATTTCTGCTTGCTGTAGCCGGCCACCAAGTCCATCGACGGCGCATGCCCGGCGCGCTGCCGGTTGATTTCTTCGCGCGCGATCTCGACGCCGTATCCGAGCGCGACAATCTCGGCGTTTTTAGTCATGGCCAGATCGCGCCACTCCTGAAAAGTCGCAGGCTGCAGCGGCAACAGGCGGAAATCCTGGTTCAGCGGCGCCAGCTCGGTGACTTCCATGCCGACGATGCCGGCCAGGGTATTGCGTGCCACCGTCACATTATCTTGCGCTTCTAGTACCTGGGCTTCGGCCAGATTGGCGTGCGCCTCGGTTTCCAGCATGTCGGTTTTGGTGCCTTCGCCTTGCTTGAACAGCCGCTCATTGACATGCATCTGTTCGCGATAGGCATCGCGCTGCGCCATTGCCAGCATCAGCTGATCCTCGGAGTACTGCGCGTCCGCATAAGCGCCGACCAGCCGCAGCATCAATTCCTGGCTGCGCCCGACAAACTGCGCATCGCTGTAATGGGTTTTGGCGATACCCTGGTTGTACAAGGCCAGCGCTTCGAAATTCACCAGCGGTTGGCGCAGCGTCACGCCCGCATTAAGACTGGTGTAGTCGCGCTGCGTGGTCTGCGTGACCGGTTGGCCCAGCATGTTTTTCCCGCTTTGCGTGATGTCAGCCTGGTTCTTGCTGGTCGCATAACGACCTGACAATTTCGGCAATAAATTGGAGCGCCCCATGATGCGGGCTTCTTGTCCGGCCTGGTTTTCATATATCGCGCTGCGATAGGTCGGATCGTTTTGCAGCGCGGCCTGATACGCTTGCAGCAGATTCATCGGCGCCGCTTGCGCAGCGCCGCTTGCCAGAACCGATGCCAGCGCCAGCGTCAGCAATGCCGCATATCCCTTGCTTGCAGTCGTCATGGTCATTCCTCGGACAATGCAGTTTGCGCACGATCAAGCAGCGGCTTCATCAGGTAGCTCATCATCGAGCGCTCGCCGGTGCTCACGAAAATCTGTACCGGCATGCCGGGACGAATCTGTTCATGCGCGAGCAACTTGACTCCGGCCGGCGTCACTTTGGCCTTGAGCTTGTAATACGGCATGCCGCTGCGCTCGTCGGTCAGGCGATCCGCCGACACTTGCGTCACGACGCCCGGAATATGCGGTGTCGTATGCTGGTTCAGCGCGGAGAAGATCAATTCCACCGGCAAATCGACCTTTACCTTGTCGATCAGATCGACCGGAATCTGGCCTTCGACGACCAATGGCTCATCGTTGGGCACGACATCCATCATCCGAAACCCTGGCCCGACCACGCCGCCATTGGTAAACACATTCATGCCGACCACGGTGCCGGCGACCGGCGCCTTGACTTCGGCATTGGCCAATTCAAAATCCTGGCTGGTCAGGCGGCTTTGCAAGGCTTCCGCTTCCTTTTGCACCTCGACCAGTTGCGAGCGCACTTCCTTCTGGTATTCCTGCTGGCGCTGGCTGCGGCGCAAGCCCAGCTCGATATACTGGCTCTGGGCACGGCCGATATTGCCGACATCTTCCGAAATCGCACCGTTGATCTGCGCGTAAGTGCGCTCCAGATCGAGCAGGCGGTTGCGCGCAATATAGCCATCCTTGGCCAGATCGCGCATGCCGGTCAGCTGCTCCTTCAGGAACACCAGTTGCTCCTTCTTGCTTTTCATCGATTCCTGCAAGCCCTGGGTCTGCACTTTCAGGCCGGCGATGTTTTGATCCAGCCCCGCCAACTCGCTGCGCAGCGCCGATTGCCGCGAGAAAAACAATTGTTCCTGCAACGACATGTTATTGGCGACCCTGGAATCGGCCTTTTCCTTGAGCAATTCTTCCGAAAAGGTAATTTTCGATTTGCCGTCGCGCTCGGCAATCAGGCGCGCCTCGATCGCGCGATCGTTGAAATACTGCACCCGGCTGATTTCAACCGCCGACTTGACCAACACGTCGTTCATCCGCACCAGCACCTGCCCGGCTTTAACGATATCGCCTTCCTTGACCAGGATATCCTGCACGGTGCCGCCGCTCTGATGCTGGATCGCCTTCCGATTGCCCGAAACGGTCACCGTACCCGACACCGGCACGCCCTTGTCCAGCGGCGCCAGAAAGGCCCACAGCATGAACCCGACCACGCCCACCAGCACCACCAGCCAACCCACCCGCGCGTATTTGCCGGCGTCGGTTGCCACTTCGAGCGGCTGAACATCATGCGACACCACATCCATCGTCGCCTTGGCATCCTTGCTCATACCAACCACATTACCCAATTGTTTCATGATCATTCCTGTTTAAGAATTCGCCACCAGCCGCGCTTTTTCGGCATTTGCCTGGGCCAGCGCTTGCAACACGTCATCGCGCGGTCCGAACAGGCGCGCCGCGCCGTCGCGCAACAGCAATAGCTTGGAAGTAACGCCAATGATGCTGGTGCGGTGCGTGATCAGGACAATCGTCTTGCCGCGTTCGCGCAGGTCGGTAATGGCTTCCACCAGCGCCTGTTCGCCGACATCATCGAGATTGGAATTGGGTTCATCGAGCACGATAAACGACGGATCGCCATACATCGCCCGCGCCAGACCGATGCGCTGCTTCTGGCCGCCCGACAAACCGGCGCCGCCCTCGCCCAGACGGGTGTCGTAACCTTGCGGAAAATGCAAAATCATGTCGTGCACGCCGGCGCGCTTGGCCGCCACGATCACCTGCTCGGCATCGATCTCGCCGAAGCGGGCAATGTTTTCGCTCACGGTACCGGCAAACAATTCGATATCCTGCGGCAGATAACCGATGTTCGGTCCCAACTGATCCTTGTTCCAGCGGTAGATATCGGCGCCGTCCAGACGCACCTTGCCCACCGCCGCCGGCCACACGCCCACCATCAGCCGCGCCAGCGTCGATTTGCCTGAACCGCTGGGGCCAATCACGCCCAGTACGTCGCCCGGCGCAATCGCGAAACTCAAGCCGTTAAGCACGGCAACCTTGCTGCCCGGAGGCGCGGCGGTCACGCCTTCGATCGACAACGCACCCACCGGCTTGGGCAACTCCATGCCGGCTTCGCGCGCCGGATTACTCTCCAGCAATTTGGTCAGGCGCTCGTAGGCGCTGCGGGTGCTGGCGAATTGCTTCCAGACCCCGATCAGTTGTTCCACCGGGCTCAGTGCGCGGCCCATCAGGATCGAACCGGCAATCATCATCCCCGGCGTCATCTTGCCCTCGATCACCAGCAACGCGCCCAGCCCCAGCACCACCGACTGCAACGAGATCCGGGTAAATTTGGTAAACGCGCCGACGATGCCGGCCTTTTCGCTGGCCTCTGCCTGCAAGCGCAGGAACTGGCTATGCAACTTGAACCAGCGCGCCTGCAGATTCGGCAACATGCCCATCGATTCGATCACTTCGGCATTGCGCAGGTTATTGGTCGCCATCGTGGTGGAGGCGATCGCCATCGTATTGGCTTCCGCCAGCGGCTTGTGCGACACGCGTTCGTTCACGTACGCCAGCACCACCAGAATGATCGTGCCGAAGGTCGCCAGCAAGCCCAGCCACATATCGAAGAAATAAATCACCAGCAAATACAGCGGGAACCACGGCGCATCGAAAAACGCAAACAGCGCATTGCCGGTCATGAACTGGCGAATATTGGTCAAATCCATCAGCGCCTGCCCGGCATTGCCGCCGCCCTGCTTGAGATTTTGCTCGAACGCGGCGGTATACACCCGCTTGTTGAGCTGCATGTCCATTTTTGCCGCCAGCCGCACCAGAATAAAGCTGCGCACGAATTCCAGCACGCTCATGAACAGATATGCGCCGAGCATGATCAGCGTCAGCATCAGCAACGTAATCTCGTTGCGGCTCGCCAGCACGCGGTCGTATACCTGCAGCATGTAAATCGACGGCACCAGCATCAGCAAATTGATGATCGCGCTAAATACGCCAATCGTACGAAAGACGCTTTTAAAGCCTGAAAGCGCCTGCATGATCTCGTTCTTGGGGATTGTCAGCCGGGATTTCATACACCCACCATTTCTGCAAGAGTGAACATGGCGCCAGCGCTATCAACAGCGGGCGAATAAGGGATACGGGAACCGATACGGGATATCCGCTGCTGCGGCAACGGCACACTACCTTCTTGCATGGCTAATAACTTTCTTATTGGGTTTCCAGAACAATGCCATCCGCTTGCACGACATCGCCGCAATCGGGCAATCTCCTGGCATCCGGCAGAATGATGCGCATCCACAGACTGTGACATTTATCACAGTTGCGGATCATACCATGCGCTGTGATATTCGTCACAGAGTGATGATGATCTGCAACAAATTACAACATTGCAATGGGGCGGCAACGCAAGAATAGCGTCTTCGAAGGTTTTAGCTGACCCCGGCTCGGCCGCCATTCAGCAACGGCCAAATACCGGCGGCGGGAAAATCAGGATCGGGTGCCGGTTTTTCCGGCCGGCGGCGGCAATTCATCCAGCCCTGCTTCGGCCGCATTCTTGAGCTGGGTCGGCTGCCGCACAATCAGCACGGTGCCCTTCTTTTCCAGCACATTGAGTTTGATCAGCGTATGCAGCGCGCGCGACACCGTCTCGCGGCTGGTGTTGACCATGATCGCCACCTCGTGCTGCTTGGGCAGCTCGATCACCGTGCCCTGCGGGGTCTCGCGCACCAGCAGTTGCAGTTGCGCAAACACCCGTTGAAAGGCGTTCGGAATGCTCAGCAGCGTGCGCTGATGGGACGATGCGCGCAGCGCCTGCGCCAGGTGCGTCAACATGCGCTCGGCCACCAGCGGGCGGTTGAAAATCAGCGCTCTGGCTTGCTCCTGCGGCAAAAAAGCCACCTCGGCGGCCTGGATCGCGACCACCGAAGCGGAACGCGGCAAGCCGTCGATCACCGACAGCTCGCCGAAATACGTGCCCGGATGCATGATATGAATCCCGGTCTCGCGCCCGTCGATGCTCAAATCCACCACCTGCAGGGTGCCGCGCAGCAAAAAGCCCATGTTCCCCGCCGCATTGCCCTTGCGGATCACCACATCCTGCGGCTGGTACAGGCGCAGGACCATGATGCTGGCGACCTTGGCCAGCGTGTCCTCATCGAGCCCATTAAGCAGGGGGATGCTGGCAGCGAGTTCTATTGGAATCGGCATGAAGCGGTAAGGGTCCTATACAAAAAAGCACAGCAAGGATACTGCAGGCCTGCAGCAGGCGCGATGCAAAACAACGCTCAGAATTTCAGGTAATCGTCCTGCAGGATACCGATCTTGATATCCGACAGGATCGGCAGCGGCTCGCGCTCGCGCGCCAGCTTTTCCAGCGCAGCCACATTCGACAGCGAAAACAAATGCCCGTAAATCAGCGCCAGCGCGCCCGACTGGTGCAATGCGGCCACCGCAGCGGCGTCCAGCGCATCGAAGCGGGCCGCATCGATCTGGAACAAGCCGGTCAAGGTGCGCGGCTGGCCGTCCGGCATGGTCAGCGCCACATTCCACGGCGCCAGCAAACCCGCATCCAGGATCGCCTGCAGCGCGCGATCGGTTGCCGCCTGGTTGTCATGCAGGGATTTCAGAAAACCCAGTATCTTTTGCAAAAATTCGCTCGGCCCGCCGGTCTCGTCAAACAGCGGCGTGCCGCTGGTCTGGCTGAAATAGCCGCCGTCGGGGTCGATCACCACCGTCTGCTCGCCGCCATCCGCACGCGGCGCCACGCCAAACGGCACCGCCCGGAACGCTGCCGGAATATAGTTGCCGCGCCACTGCCCCTGCAAATCGACTAACAGGTTCTCGTCCGCCGACAGCCCCATCAGGCCCTGCAGCGACGCCTTGCCTTCATGGATGCCGAACGCCACCGGCATCCAGCGCAGCGCCACCGCCACCTCGGCTGCGACCAGAGGGGACAGTGCGCGCTGGCGCGCAAAGGCAAAAGGCTGCGACGGATTCTGATGACGCAGATGACGGTGTGCGGTACTCGAAAGCGCTTCCAAAGCCATGATGGGCAACTCCGTAAACAAAAATAAGCAAGTATTGTGGCATGCGCGCCGCTACCCGTGCAATTTTGTGCTGCGATACAACATCGCACCTCGCCGCTTTGCGCTTGGATGCAAGCGCCGCCACCGGGCGTGTGACGCGGTGGTTTTAAAAAATCCGCAATACCGGCTCCGCATGTCCGATTGAGCGAAGCGGATCGGAACCGATGCAGCCGGAAAAGCGCCGGGCACTTCTGAAGACAACGCATTTTTGCCGCCGCTGCGTCAACGCCGGACCGCAGGCCGGGTACTGGCAAAAATCAATTAAAACAGGGGTATGAACAAAAATACTGCCATACCCGCAGATAATCATGCGATAACAAAAAATACAGTGGCATGTATAAAGATGCAATCAAAACTTGGATGGCGTTTCAAGCTGAAAAATAGCGGGCAAACCATATTTTCACGATAGCGCGTGAATCACGCCTCCGCATCGGCGAGCAAGACCTCACGCGGTTTTGGCGGCCTTCCTGCCTTGCCGCGCACCACGCGCCGACCCAAAGCCTGTTCGATTTCAGCAATGAAACGCGTATTTCCCAAGCCGAAATTGCCGTTCGTCGCCTCGCGCAACTGATCGGCCTTCAGGCAACACGCGTGGATCAGACAACCGTGCTTGCGCGCCTGCGCGTCCATATGGTCAAGATAAAATGGTAATCCTCGTCCGCATAAAAGCAGGTGGAGCGATTGTTGCTACGCCGGATAATATGGACAAATGCGGGGGACGGTGCGGCATGGAGAGCCTCTCTGGGCGTATCGACGCAAAGCAGAATAGCAAAAACGTGCTTTGCCCCTGTTGTCAGTGCGTTACACCCTCAAATAGGAGAAGTTAATTTCTCTTCATGTCAATGAACGCGGGCGACTACACCTGTCGTACTGGGCCGGGGTACTGCGCCACCAAGGCATCTGCTGTAAGCAAGGTGATGCCCTCAACGGTCGCTTGGGCAACAAGGATGCGGTCGAAGGGGTCTTTATGAATAGGAGGCAAACTGTCGATAGAAACGGCGTGTGCGCTGGTAATAGCCAATTCTTGATAACCATTGTCTAGCAAACCACGCCGCAGCACTCTTGCATCCACCTGGAAATCAGAACGTCCAAGGCCGCGCTTGATAGCAATTTCCCACAGGCTGGCAGCACTAAAAAGCAGTTCGTTGTGTGGGTCTTCCAGCAGTGTGCGTGCGGCTGTTGACAGCTGCTCAGGCGAACCCGCTGCCCATAACAGTAAATGGGTATCAAGTAGCAGCTTCATTCCTCACCGCCGAAAATCTGCTCGATTTCCTTACTGCCCATACGATCGAAATCATCAGGAACGACGATCTGTCCGGCCATGAAGCCCAGCCTGCGCGCTTGTCCGGTTGATGGCGTATCCAACCGGCTCACCTTGACCAGCGGCTTTCCCGCCTTGGCGATGATGAAGGGGTCTCCCTTTACTGCCTGCTCTATCAGTCGCGACAGCTGGGTTTTAGCTTCGTGGATATTAACTGTCTGCATAACAAACTCTTTCAAACTAAGTTAAGTTAGTTTAGTTTAACATGGGAGGTGCAAAAAATCCGTTGCATCTGTGCCATAGAAACGCGCAGCACATCACTGGCATCTGTCGATTGCGCTGATAATTGCCGCCTATCGCTGGCTACATTGGCTACGTCTATAAAGGACTACAGTTTTTGAAGTGGGTATCGCGTTTTTCCTGCCCTTTGCAGGCAGCAGTTCCGCCTATGCCCCACTGGAAAACCGTTCGGCTCGACATCCAATTTTGGGCTGGGGTTCAGCCCCTGCCAAGTGATGCCGTACCCGCTGCGGCTATGAGCCAAACATCTTGCGCGCGGTGTGGATGCCGCGCAAATATTTGATCTGGCGGCGTGCGCACAAGTCGATCAGCGCGGCCGGAGCGCCCACTGCGCTGCCGAACTCCTTCAGGAAACGGGTCGAAAAATCAATGAACGCTGTGCCATCGACACCGATGTGTTCGAGGATTTTCGGCTGATGGGCGGCAATCGAGCCTTTCTTTTTCGGGTGCTGTGCCCGTCCGGTCCAGTCAATCAGCTCCAGATAATCTTCAAAAGCGAATGGAATCGCCCATGCCGTGCGCCCGGTGGCATCGAACGGCATCAGGGGCGCTTGCGGCAACGGGGGTTCGGGCGCGTCAACAACTTTGTCCACGCTTGCGCATGCCGCCGGCGCCGCTCCCAGCCGCTCCTGAATCGACGTGTAATCCGAGGTTTCCGGCGTCTCGGCCATGCGTGCGCGCACCGGGTTCAAATCGACATACGCCATCGCCGCCAGCAGCGCCTGTTCGTCCAGCAGCGCCTGGCTCTTGAAACGCCCTTCCCAGAAGCGCCCGGTACAGCCATCTTCGGCATTGGCCTGCCGGGCAAGCGATTCGTTCAAGCCGCGCATGAACCATGACAGGTCATGCAGGCGGGCGCGATAGAGTGCGGCGATTTCTTCCACCTTGGCGATTTCCGCCTTGTCCATTGCGGCGCGGGCGGGGGAAAGATAGCGCCTGACCAGCAACGGGCCGGTAAACAGCTGCGTCCAGCGGGTCAGCACCTCGTCAACGCTCCATCCCAGCGCCCGCGCCCGGTCGATGTGCGCGACCACGTGATAGTGATTGCTCATCACCGCATAGGCGGCAATGTCGATGGCGAAGATGGCCGCCAGTTCCTTGATGCGGGCCGCAATCCAGCCACGCCGGTGATCGAAGTTCTTCCCGGTCAAACGGTCTTCCCCGCACAGAAATGCACGCCGCACACAGCGCGAAACGCAGTGATACCAGGCGGTGTCGCCAAGGCTGACAAGGGCGGAGCGGGGTTGGGTCATGGCGGGTACTCCTTCAGGCTTTCAATTTCAATACGCCGAAGCATAGCGACAAAGGGGAGGAATCTCAAAATACAGTGGGCGTTCCTTTGTTCCCCCTCAAAACAAAGTAGGTGTCCTTTTGTTTTCGGTTGTTTCCTCGGTTATTGCGCCCACAGGTTCACTCGCGTTGTGCTGCCGTCTTATAGACGGTGTTGCGTTCACGCTTACCAACGGCAACGACCACCACCAGCAGTTCAGTGTCGCGAACTTCATACACCAGGCGATAGCCTGCATTGCGCAGTTTGATTTTGAAGCGGTCTTTTTGACCGGACAATTTCGCAGCCGGGACACGGGGATTGACCAAACGCTCTTGTAACTTTTTTTTAAATTGGTCCCGCAGATTGCTGTCGAGCTTGCCCCATTCCTGCAGCGCGCTGGGATGAAATGCCAACTCATAGCGCATCGAGCGATACCTTGATGAGTTGCTGCCCGTCATTGAGACGCATATCGGCGATCGCGTTCAATTCGATATCTTCGAGCTTGTCCATCAGGACTTCATAGGCTTTTGCCGGCACGCAGTAGAATGCCGGCTCGTTGCGGTTGAGAATCGCCACCGGAAAGCCTTCGCCTGCAGCGACAGTACCCATGGGGTTTTTCTTCAATTCAGAAACGCTGGCGGTTGTTTGCGCCAAAATCAGGTGTGCCATGATGTCCTCCGGTCTGTTAGAAGCCCTAATAATAGCACCTCAAACAGGTCTTTTCAAATAATAGTAGGAGGCTGTTTTATATCCTGCAGCCTGTGAAATACAGGGCAAGCTGGTCCTGACCTTGCGCCGTCTTGCAAGTAAAACAAAGTGGGTGTCCTTTTGTTTTATCCCAGCGCCCGCGCCCGGTCGATGTGCGCGACCACGTGATAGTGATTGCTCATCACCGCATAGGCGGCAATATCGATGGCGAAGATGGCCGCCAGTTCCTTGATGCGCGCCGCAATCCAGCCACGCCGGTGGTCGAAGTTCTTTCCGGTCAAACGATCTTCACCGCACAGAAATGCACGCCGCACACAGCGCGAAACGCAGTGATACCAGGCGGTGTCGCCAAGGCTGACAAGGGCGGAACGCGGTTGGGTCACGAGGACTCCTTCAGGCTTTTCATTTCACTATGCACCGAAGCATAGCGACCAAAGGGCAGAATCTCAAAATACAGTGGACGTTCTTTTGTTCTTCATCAAAACAAAGTGGGTGTCCTTTTGTTTGTGTTGGGTGTCCTTTTGTTTGTGTTCTTCATCAAAACAAAGTGGGTGTCCTTTTGTTTGCTTTTGTTTGTGCTTATACAAGTTGCGCAGTGCAATCGACTTGGACGCCATGCAAGACGTGCAGGCTTGAAGTTATGTCAGGAGAACAGCAAAAGAAAAACCCCGCCACTCTTGCGAGAAACGGGGTTTTTTGCATTACTGCGCCCTCGGTGTTCTGAGGGCTAGGCGGCTTGGACGATGAATCGTGGGCTGCCCCCTATTATTCTTAGGCTTTCACCTAAACCCTTCGTTTGAAGGAAGGGTTTATCTCCGGGGGAGATTAGGCAACAGTGAAGTGGCCAGCGGTGTCAAAAGTCCAAGTGGACAGGTCGGTCACGCCAGTCAACTTAACGACGTTTGCGTTTGCCAAGGCAACACCACCGTCCAGTACCAGGTACACGTCTGTGCCAACCGCAGCCCAGGCAGCGTGTGAACTAGCAGCATCAGCGGCAGCGAACAAGGTAGCCAGCACCGTTGCAACATCGGTTGCACCAGCCAGACTGGTTGTTGCACCAATCTTGCCAGCAGCACCGGCAGCCTCAGCGGCCGAGGTAATGCTGTCGCCGACGGCGAAGTTAGTGATGCTGGTGATGTTGGTGCCGCCCACAGCTGCAGAAACATCCACCACATCTTTACCTGCACCCGTGGCGACGGTCGTTGCAGCATTAGCCACGGTAATCAGGTCGTCAGCGGAACCGCCGGTGATGGTGGTCGTGGTCGTGCTACCAGTGATAGTCAGCTTGCCGGTCGCAGCAGAGCCATCAACCACAACCTTGGTGTTGGCTGCCGTAGCAGCCGACACGTTCAGGGTCAAATCGTTGGCACCGGTCACGACCAGCTTTTCAGTGGCATTGCTAGCAGCTGAAGCAGTAGTGAACGTAGCCGAGGTCAGGTTGAAGGTGTTTGCCACACCCTTGTCGCCGCCCGAAACGATGTTCAGCGTTTCCACTTCGTTGATGGTCGCGGAAACCGATGCAGCAGCCTTTGCACCGAACGTGATGTTCAGCGAATCGGTCGTGGAAGCAGCAGCGCCCTTTTCAGCCAAAGTCAGACCCGTGGTCGTACCACCGTTGACGGTCAGAGTCGAACCAGCTGCGACGTTAGACACAGTAGCGGTATTGGTGCCACCAGCGGTCAGCGACAGACCGGTCAGGGTGTTCTTAGCAGCCAGCAGACCGAGGTCATAGGTTGCTGTAGCCAAGCTGTCCAGCGAGGCAACTTCGAAGTTGGCGAAGCTGTTGATGTTGGAAGCATCGACCAGCTTCAGGTCGAAGGTATCCACACCAGCGCCGCCGTCAATCACGGCACCAGCCAGCACACTGCCGCCGGTTGCGAACTTGACGGCATCGTTGCCATCCCCCAGCGAGATGGTGCTGGTGGCAGCCATTGCAGCGGCAATCGAAATGACGTCGTTGCCGTGGCCGCCAGTGATGGCGGTCTTGGCAGCATTAGCGGCGGTGAAGGTCAAGCCACCGGTCAAGGCAGACGCGTCAACCTTGGTCAGGCTGCCGTTGCGAGCCGAAGTAACATCAAAATCGAGCGAGCCTGAGCCGGTCACAGTCAGTGTTGCCAGAGCTGCCAGAGCCGTACCGGTGACAGCCACATAGCTGGTGCCATCAGCCTGGATGGCCAAGCTCGTGGCAGTAACCGTACCACCGTCATTCAACACGATGCTAGCGTCAGCAGTCGCCGTACCGGCGTTGTTGACCGCTACGTTAGCAACCGTCGTGGCAGCCTTGAAGGTGTCAGCGGCAAACGTGACGGAAGTCGCAGCCTTGCTGTTTTGCACGCTCACGGTCGCGTTAGCGGCCACGCCGGTCACGGCAACGGCGCCGGTCGAGGCGTTGTTGACAACTTGAGTCAGACCGGTTGCGGTAGAAGCGTCAACGGTCACGCCGTTTTGAGTACCTGTGACCAGGTTCTTAACAGACAGTACTTCAACATTCTTGGTCACCGACAGGGTGGCGGCGAGAGGCGCGGCAGCACTGGAGTTAGCACCGGCAACCAGAATGCTGAGCGTATCGGTGCCTGCAGCGCCATCCAGCACGTCAGAAACGTTCAGGGTGGAGGTAGCATCGGCAGCAACAGTTCCATTGTTAATCAGAATGCCGTTGATGGTGTCGTTACCAGCGGTACCAGTAACCACGTCCGGCTTTTCAGTGAGCGTGAAAGTTTGACCCGCTGTCGCAGCAGTGCCCAAAGCAGCAATGGTCGCATCAACAGTCGCGTGGAATGTTGCAACAGTTGTTGTGTTGGTAACCGTAGCCAACATTGCGCGTGCAGCTGCGGCAGCTGCATCGCCGCTGAAAGCGTTGATTTCAGGGATAGTATCGAGGGAAGTTGTGAAGTCGGTGGCAACGGCTACTTTAGCGGTAATCGTTGCAGCATCGATCTTGCCTTGGTCTGTAGTGTTGGTCAATGCGCCGGCAGAAATCGCCAATGCTGCATTCGCCTTGGTCAGACGACCAGAAACGATTTCGTTGATCCACCAGTTCGCGCCGGCGACATCCGCAGGACGGCCCAGCACGTTGGTGTATACATCAGCGACGAATTTCGAAATTTCGATTTGGGTAGTGCCGGCGCCGTACAGGGCAACCGATTCAGGCGCTGCATTGAAGCTGTTGACCAGTTTGACCAGCGCCACATTCGTGCCGGCTTGTACTGCAGCGGCAATGCCGGCGACGGTTGTTGGCGCGCCCATTGTATTGAGTTGCGCTTCAAAATTCTGCAGGCCGTAATAGTCGGCCGGACGACCGAAATATGACACGTACAGTTGTTGTACTACATTTGCGTAATCTGCTGCAGCCATGATGTGTATCCTTAAAGTAATGTGATTTAAACCAGATTTGCCTGCACTTTCAGCGCATACAGCGCCGTATGCCACTGAACACTTTTTTGCAGAACAGCGTGCATAGTGCCATACGGCACCACAGCCGACGTGACCCGCGTCACAAGTGGGGATCTTTATTATTTCCCCCCATTATTTTTTATAGCAACTGCACCCGCTTCGCGTCATCGATATGGCCCACGGAAAATTTCAGCATCCCGACCCTGCGATCAGCGCCGGACCACTCTCATTAAAAACTGGGGGGGTATAGTGATTTTTATGGCATTTAACGCATGAATTCAGTGCATATTTAAATATACACCGATGCGATATGTAGGATGGATGGCCTCGGCCAACGCTTGGGCGTGCTTCGCCCATCAGAAAAGCAGGCTGCGCGAGGCGCCCGCATAA
>Ga0366807_1019_pt1 | contig 35881 bp, 29 predicted proteins | sample TotcelN113001L15_FD_207029 | JGI IMG/M metagenome (GOLD analysis project Ga0366807, IMG submission 207029) | Enriched cells from coal bed in the Powder River Basin, Montana, United States - Total cells N11 rep3 HSBNCT.N11.300.1.L15 ... | reverse complement strand
AAAATGGGAAATGAAGGAAACTCGCTGCGCTCAAACAGCCTTCATTTCTGATCCATTTTCTGCAGCACACAAACGGCTGCGGTGCAGCAGGGGTTTCGGATTGCATGCAATCCGCCTGTGTAACAACATTGCCTTGTAAGGCAATATTCCCTCCCTTCAGGGACACAGGGCCCAAGCGGCCTAACATCAAAAACAGCGTCAATACAACCGTCAATGACATAAAACAGTCACTTGGATATCAACCGCATGGTTGGCTGAACAGTTGCATTCAAACTGAATAATCATCGACGAACACATGCAGCCGTTTCGGTCGCACGATCAGGGTTTCGCCATCCTTCAGTTTCAGTTGCGCAAAACGCTCATTCGAAATCACCGCTTCGATGATTTCTGCGTTGTCATCGCGCTCCAGCTCCAGTTGCGCCAGCGGGCCGATTGCATGTGCGCGCTTCAGTTGCACCACGATCCCTTCGGCCCCGGTCGTATACCGATCGACCTCCAGATCATGCGGGCGCACATAGCCGATTCCCCTGGCATCCTGCGTCTGGGCATGGCCGGGCGCATCGAATGAAACGCCGCCCGCATCCAGCACGCCTTCGTGCACGCGGCCGTGGAACAGGTTGACGTTGCCCAGGAAACCGTACACGAAGGGCGAAGCCGGATGGTTGTACACATCCCCCGGCGTGCCGACCTGCTCGACATTGCCCTTGTTCATCAGCACGATCTGGTCGGCCACTTCCAGCGCCTCTTCCTGATCGTGCGTAACAAAAATGCTGGTGACGTGCAATTCGTCGTGCAAGCGGCGCAGCCAGCACCGCAACTCCTTGCGCACCTTGGCGTCAAGCGCGCCGAACGGCTCATCGAGCAGTAGCACGCGCGGCTCGACTGCCAACGCGCGCGCCAGTGCGATGCGCTGACGCTGTCCGCCGGACAGTTGCGGCGGATAGCGGTCGGCTAGCCAGTCGAGCTGCACCAGTTCCAGCAATTGTTTGACCTTGTCGCGTATCTGCGCTTCGCCCGGGCGTGCATTGCGCGGCTTGACGCGCAGCCCGAACGCGATGTTTTCGAACACCGTCATGTGCTTGAACAGCGCATAGTGCTGGAACACGAAACCGACCTGGCGCTCGCGCACGTGGCGCGCCGACGCATCTTCGCCGTCGAGCAATACCTGGCCCTGGTCCGCTTGTTCCAGACCGGCGATGATGCGCAACAGCGTGGTCTTGCCGCAGCCCGACGGGCCCAGCAGCGCTGTCAGTTCGCCGGTCGGAAAATCGAGCGACACATCATTGAGCGCGACAAAGTTGCCGAACTGTTTTTGGATATTGCGGACTTCGATGCTTATGATTGATGCTCCTGAAATTGTTCCGCGCCGGCGTCCGCCAGGCGCCATTCGATCAGCGACTTCAACGCCAGCGTCACCAGCGCCAGCAAGGCCAGCAGCGAGGCGACTGCGAAGGCGGCGGCGAAGTTGTATTCGTTATAGAGAATCTCGACCTGCAGCGGAATCGTGTTGGTCTCGCCGCGGATATGGCCGGACACCACCGATACCGCGCCGAACTCGCCCATCGCCCGCGCATTGCACAAGATGACGCCGTACAGCAAGCCCCACTTGATGTTCGGCAGCGTCACATGCCAGAACGTCCGAAAGCCCGATGCGCCCAGCACCAGCGCGGCCTCTTCCTCTTCGCTGCCTTGCGACTGCATCAGCGGAATCAGTTCGCGCGCGACAAACGGAAAGGTGACGAAAATTGTCGCCAGCACGATGCCGGGCACCGCGAACAGAATCTTGATGTCGTGCTCGGCCAGCCACGGGCCGAGCCAGCCCTGCGCGCCGAACAGCAGCACATAGATTAGGCCCGAAATCACCGGCGACACCGAAAACGGCAAATCGATCAGCGTCAGCAGAATGCTCTTGCCGCGAAACTCGAATTTGGCGATGCACCAGGATGCCGCGATACCGAACACCAGGTTCAACGGCACCGCAATGACCGCGGTCAGCAAGGTCAGCTTGATCGCAGATACCGCATCGGGCTCGGTAATCGCCGCCAGATACGCTTGCCAGCCTTTCTTGAACGCTTCGGCAAACACCGACAGCAGCGGCACGAACAGGAACAGGGTCAGGAATGCCAGCGCAATACCGATCAGCAGTGCGCGGACCCAGAACGGTTCCAGCGTGGCCGCCGGAACAGTGGCCGGTTCGTTGCGGGTGTGCGGCATGGCAGGCAAGGGTGCGGACAAGGGGGCGTCGCAGGTCGGGGCAGTGGTGGCCGGCATCTCAGGCTTTCACGGACTGGCCGCGCGTGCGGGACCAGGCCTGTAAAACATTAATCAATAGCAGCATCAGGAACGATGCGATCAGCATCACCACCGCAATCGCGGTCGCGCCCGCATAGTCGTACTGCTCCAGTTTGGTGATGATGAACAGCGGCGTGATTTCCGACACCATCGGCATGTTGCCGGCGATGAAGATGACGGAGCCGTATTCGCCGGTGGCACGCGCAAAAGCCAGCGCGAAGCCGGTCATCAGCGCCGGCAGGACGGTCGGAAAGATTACCCGCGAAAAAGTCTGCAAAGGGTTCGCGCCCAAGCTGGCGGCGGCTTCTTCCAGTTCGCGTTCGGCATCTTCCAGCACCGGCTGCACGGTACGCACCACGAACGGCAGGCCGATGAAAGTCAGCGCGATCAGCACCCCCAGCGGCGTGAACGCGACCTTGATGCCGAGCGGTTCCAGAAAACGGCCGATCCAGCCATTGGAGGAATACAGCGCGGTCAGCGCGATGCCGGCCACAGCGGTCGGCAATGCAAACGGCAGATCGACCAGCGCATCGATGATCTTCTTGCCGGGAAAGCGGTAGCGCACCAGCGCCCACGCCACGATGCCGCCGAACACCACATTCAGCGCGGCGGCCAGCAGCGACGCGCCGAAAGTCAGTTTGTACGAAGCCACCACCCGCTCGGACGTGACCGCGGCCAAGAACGCATCCCAAGTCAGTGTGAAGGTCTTCAGGAACACCGCTGCCAGCGGGATCAGGACAATCAGCGCGAGGTAAAACAGCGTGAAGCCCAGCGAAAGGCCAAAGCCGGGTATGACCCGGAACGGCGTTCTTTTGTCAGATGCGGAGGCAATGGCAAGCTGCATGTGGGCTCTCTTTATTACAAATTTGACTAATCTGGATTGATAATCACATTTGGAAAGCATAAAGAGAACGAATCTTTTTGCATGTCGATAGAATGTTTCCGAATAAAGGAACTCGCTGCGTGGACGGCCATGCTGAGGCACAATCAACGGTTTTTCTATTGGGATATCAAATGCGGGTGCGGAAAAATTCAGAAGATATCGGTCGATGCGGTTGTGGTCGCCGCGATTATTGCGATGGCAGTCATGGGCTGACAGAAGCGCAGTGGCAAGAGGTCCGGGCTAAAGAGCTGGAGGCAGCCCGGAAAAATACGAATATTGGCAACCAGGAAACAGGCGAGTGAGCGGCAGAGACTGTTACCGGACGGGCGGCAGCGGAGTACATCTGGTAGTAGTTGGCCCAACCGGCCCATTAACTCCATAGAATGCAAACATTCAACGTGAGTCAAGACGCCTTATTTCTGGGCGGGGCGTAATTCGCCTTTTAGTACCGGTCGCTTCGCTAAGTTGATCGCGTTGGCTAAAATTCGAAGACGTGGTGCCTTATCAACAAAAGTTGGATAAAGCTGATCGAGGCAGAATTCGAGCAACTCATAGCCATTGAGCACTTGGGTACGATGGATTCCCTCAAGCTCATGGGTGCCCGCGTTCCCCAGCCATTTCACTGCTAGCATCATTTGTTTTACGTCACCTAGTTCGGGTGCGTTGATCAACTCGATTCGATCGTGCAGGCTCAATTCTTTCGTTGCGGAGGATTTCTTCTTTCTGATAATTTGCATGTCGTCCAATAAAACCTCAAGCGTGGCGCGAATTCGATTGGCACAAGCATCGGGATCACACCAGAACAACTCCAAAGGATTTTGTGAGCAAACTGGTCACGTCATCTGGAACTTTTTCGCTCGCGGGTATCCGTATAATCGGAACTGGCGGATAAAAATATCTTGGCGTGAAAAAGCGATAGAAGTGGCTGCCACTATGTTGTTCGTCATGCTCATAGTCCTGCTCAACACCGCCGTCGCCAGAAAAGACCACCGATTCTTCGCAAATGTTGCAACTCAAAACGCCGGTAAAAACATATTGGGTCCACTCAGCTTCGAAATAGTCTGAATTCATTTCCCTTTTAGTCGCTGCCGTTTCAAAATAGTGGAATGATTTTTCAGATAGCATGAGAATGCCCTTTTGGCACGAGGGGCATGGCCATTGAGGGATTTCGGTCTCGATAAATGATTTTATGAACACGCCCGCATCCATTTTTCTCTCACATTTGTCATATTTGTCATTTTAACCGTGAGTACCGGTTCCAGTCCGTTTAGCTGCGAAAGCGCCGTTGACTGAACGTCACACCGATTGCAGACGATCAAGGAACCCGCATTGGCCGCCGTTGCGCACGCCGCAGCAATGTTCAGGCGGAATTTATTTACTGGTGGCGGTATTTTCAACTTGTCAATAAAATAAAGCGGGAATGCTAGTTTTTTTCACCATACTCCTGATAAATCCCTCAAAAATAAGGCTTTTGAGAGTTCCGAAACGGCGTAGGCAGCCGGCTTGCGCTGCGGCCGTCGCGATCATTCGTTGAAATCCCCTTTCAAAACCACGCATTGCGCCTATAGTAAAAATACTCTGGGAGCCTGCCATGCCAAGCCCATCGAAGCCCGCCCTGTTCGCGCTGATCGGCAACACGCCGCTGGTTGAAGTCACGCGTATCGACACCGGGCCATGCCAGCTGTTCCTGAAACTTGAATCGCAGAATCCGGGCGGTTCGATCAAGGACCGGATCGGGCTGGCGATGATCGAAGCGGCGGAGGCGGACGGCCGCCTGCAGCCGGGCGGCGTGGTGGTCGAGGCGACCGCCGGCAACACCGGCCTCGGCCTGGCGCTGGTGGCCAGGGTCAAGGGCTACCGCGTGGTGCTGGTGGTGCCGGACAAGATGTCCACCGAAAAGATCCTGCACCTGAAGGCGCTCGGCGCCGAAGTGCACCTGACCCGTTCCGACGTCGCCAAAGGGCATCCCGATTATTACCAGGACTATGCGGCGCGGCTGGCGCACGAACTGCCGGGCGCATTTTTTACGGACCAGTTCAATAATCCGGCCAACCCGCTGGCGCACGAAACCACCACCGCGCCGGAAATCTGGGCCCAATGCGGCCACCAGCTCGATGCGATCGTGGTCGGCGTCGGCTCGTCCGGCACGCTGACCGGCCTGACGCGATTTTTCCGCAAGGTGCAGCCGGCGCTGGAATTCGTGCTGGCCGATCCGCAAGGGTCGATCCTGGCGGAATACGTGAAGACCGGGCGCGTTTCAGAGACCAGCGGCTCGTGGGCGGTCGAGGGCATCGGCGAGGATTTCATTCCGGCCATCGCCGACTTCAGCGGCGTGCGCCAGGCCTACTCGATCAGCGACGAGGAAAGCTTCACCTGCGCGCGCACCCTGCTGCGCGAGGAAGGCATACTCGGCGGCTCGTCGACCGGCACGCTGCTGGCTGCTGCGCTGCGCTATTGCCGCGCGCAGACGACGCCAAAGCGCGTGGTCAGCTTCGTCTGCGACACCGGCACCCGCTATCTGTCCAAGCTCTACAACGACGCCTGGATGATCGACCAGGGCTTGCTGCAGCGGCCGGCGTTCGGCGATCTGCGCGACCTGATCGGACGCCGCTTCGACGAGGGCGACGTGATCAGCGTCGCTTCGTCCGACACCCTGATGACCGCCTTCAACCGGATGCGCAGCGCCGACCTGTCGCAATTGCCGGTGATCGACGATGGCCGCCTGGCCGGGATTCTGGACGAATCCGATCTGCTGCTGCACGTCTCCGCCGATCCGGCCGGATTTCACAGCCTGGTAGGCGGCACGATGACCACCCGCATCGAAACCTTGGCGCCGGACGCCAGCCTGCAGATGCTGCGCGACACGCTCGACCGCGGGCTGGCGGCAATCGTCGCCGACGGTACGGACAATACGCGTTTCTACGGCTTGATTACCCGCTTCGACCTGCTTAACCACCTGCGGAGGACACTGCCTTGAGCGACATTCCCAGCGGCGCCGACAGCGCAGCCACTCCGCCAGCGGACCCGGCCAAAATGCATCTGGCGACCCGCGTGATTCACGCCGGGCAAACGCCCGACCCGTCGACCGGCGCGATCATGCCGCCGATTTATGCGACCTCGACCTATGTGCAGGACAGCCCGGGCGTGCACAAGGGGCTCGATTACGGCCGCTCGCATAATCCGACCCGCTGGGCGCTGGAGCGCTGCGTCGCCGACCTGGAAGGCGGCGCGCAGGCGTTCGCGTTCGCATCGGGGCTGGCGGCGATCGCCACCGTGCTTGAGATCGCCGACGCCGGCGCCCACATCATTGCCGGCGACGACATGTACGGCGGCACTTACCGGCTGTTCGAACGGGTGCGCAGGCGCAGCGCCGGCTTGAACTTTACTTATGTGGATCTGACCGATCCGCAACAATTGCTGGCGGCGATCCGGCCCGACACGCGCATGGTCTGGGTCGAGACGCCGACCAATCCGATGCTCAAGCTGGCCGACCTGCAGGCGATCGCCGCAATCTGCCGCGCGCGCGGCATCATTGCGGTCGCCGACAATACCTTCGCCAGTCCGTGCGTGCAGCGCCCGCTGGAATCCGGCTTCGACATCGTCGTGCATTCGACCACCAAATACCTGAACGGGCACTCCGACGTCATCGGCGGCATCGCGGTGGTCGGCGGCGAACCGCATCAGGCGGCATGGCGCGAGCAACTGGCGTTTTTGCAGAATTCGGTCGGCGCAATCGCCGGACCGTTCGACAGCTTCCTGACGCTGCGCGGCGTGAAGACGCTGGCGCTGCGCCTGGAGCGGCATTGCGCGAACGCGCTGGAGCTGGCGCAATGGCTGGAACGCCAGCCGGAAATCAACCGGGTGTTCTATCCGGGCCTGACATCGCACCCGCAGCATGCGCTGGCGCTGCGCCAGATGGAGGGCTTCGGCGGCATCATCTCGCTCGAGCTGGACACCGATCTGGCCGGCGCGCGGCGCTTCCTGGAACGCTGCGAAATCTTTTCGCTGGCCGAAAGCCTGGGCGGGGTCGAGAGCCTGATCGAGCACCCGGCCATCATGACGCACGCGACGATCCCGGCCGCGCAGCGCGCAGTGCTGGGCATCAGCGATGCGCTGGTGCGGCTGTCGGTCGGAATCGAGCATGTCGAGGACCTGCGCCGCGATCTGCGCAATGCGCTGGATGCGATCTGACGGAAATCCGGATTCAGATCGGGTGATTTGCATTGGCCGCCAATGGGGCGCCGCTGTTGTGTAGCCCCGGCACGATCAGCACGAGATAATCCGACAGGCAACGGTGCGTCATGCTGCGGCACTGGCCCGCAATGCCAGCGCAATTGGTAAATCGGCCGGCGTGCCGGCGCTGCCGGTTGCCGCAAGCGATGCTCCCGGCAAGTCCCACAGGAAACCTTGCGCCAGGATGGTGTGTCCTGCGCTTGCTGCAAGCGCATGCAGGGTTGCGGCTACGGTTTCGGATTCGACCCGCTTGAATATCAGGCGCACGCCGCGCTGGCCGGCCTCTTGCAGCAAGTGCAGGGTGGCTTGCGTATCCGGTATTTCGCGCGCATCGACCTTGATCGTTTCGGGTTGTAATGCATTCAGCAGTTCAAGGGCATGCCGCGCATCGGCGGCGTTGACCGCCAGCCGGAAGCCGTTGCGACGGTAATTGTCGTTGACGTAAGCCAGCAGCCAGTTCTGGTTTTTGGCCACCGGCGGCAACTGCAGCACGATTTTTTCATGCGGCAGTTCGAGCGAATCGAGCACGCGGCGAAACGCATTGCCGTGATTGGCACTGACGCCGGCCAGCAAGCGCGCGTGCACGCTCAGGTACAGATCGGTATGCGCAGCTTGTGGCTGGCGATAAAAATTAATCGCATGCAACATGCGGCACAGGCGGTCCAGCGCAATCGATTCCTCGTCACTGGCCGCATGGTCCAGCAGCTTCCACAGCGACAGGCCGGAGTCGCTGCTGGAATGGCTGCGCGCAAAGCCCTCGACGCCGACAATCTGCTGCGAACCCGGCTCACGAATGGCCTGGAATGCGCTGGTCAGGGTCGAGTTGAAATAACGTCCGGAGGCCCGGCCATGCCGATCCAGCCAGAGGGAAGTCGCCGCCTGCGGCGTAGCGGGCAGGCGCACCAGATATTTTTGCAGGGCGGGAAAAGACATGGCGATACCTTCTTTTGTTTTGGCGTGTTACCGGCATTGGTCGATTTATTTCTTGCCCGGCTGGTAAATCTGGTCGAATACGCCGCCATCGGAAAAATGCGCTTTCTGTGCTTTGCCCCAGCCGCCTGCCACGTCATTGATGGTGAACAGTTTCACTTTCGGATATTGCGCTGCATATTTTTTGACCGCGGCACCGGAAGTTGGACGGTAGTAATTCTTGGCAGCGATTTCTTGCCCTTCTTCGGTATACAGATATTGCAGATAGGCTTCTGCCACCTTGCGGGTGCCGTGCTTGTCGACCACCTTGTCGACTACGGCCACCGGCGGTTCGGCCAGGATACTGACCGACGGCGCGACGATTTCAACCTTGTCCGGGCCGAGTTCCTTGATCGCCAGCAAGGCTTCGTTTTCCCATGCCAGCAATACGTCGCCGATGCCGCGTTCGACAAAGGTGACGGTGGCGCCGCGCGCGCCGGAATCGAGCACCGGCACGTTCTTATAGAGCTTATTGATGAATTCCTTGGCGCTGGCTTCAGTGCCGCCCGGCTGTTTCAGTGCATAGCCCCAGGCTGCCAGATGGTTCCAGCGCGCGCCGCCGGAGGTTTTCGGGTTTGGCGTGATGACGGCAATGCCCGGCTTGACCAGATCGTTCCAGTCCTTGATGCCTTTCGGATTGCCCTTGCGCACCAGGAACACGATGGTCGAGCTGTACGGCGCACTGTTGTGCTGCAGGCGTTTTTGCCAGTCTTTGGCGACCGCGCCGCGCTCGGCAATCGCATCGATGTCGTATGCCAGCGCGAGCGTGACCACGTCCGCTTCCAGTCCGTCGATGATGGCGCGCGCCTGCTTGCCGGAACCACCATGCGATTGCTTGACCCGGACATCGTCGCCGGTCTTGGCTTTCCACTGTTTGGCGAAGGCCGCATTGAAATCCTGATACAGCTCACGGGTCGGATCGTAGGAGACGTTGAGCAAGGTGACTTCGGCTGCTTGTGCAACAGGCGTCGCCGGTGAAATAAGTGCGGCTACAAGCGTCGACAGGAGGATTTTCTTGAGTGGCATCTGCATTTCCTTTGGAGTGATTTTTGCTGGAACATGCAGATTAACGGGGCGGGTAAGAATTAAGAACGAATCCTTTTGCGCATCGATATGCGGTTATCAGATATCGGCGTATATAGGCGCATATAGGCGTCACAGCGTTGGATGCATGAAAAAATATCAATCCGGAGGCGAATATTATTCTTGTATGCCGCAAGCGGGCCGCTTATAGAATCGAGAGGGTTTTCATGGGAGACGGAGAATCTCCTGGATTGCTATCGTTGCGAAAAACGGGACTCTTGCTCACGCGCCGGTATCTGCTTTGAAGCGTGTCCCATATAAAAATAATGATTTTCAAGGAGACGGGTTCATGTTCACATTTTTCAGGCGCGATCCAGCCGCCGGGCCGGTTGTCGCCCCGCAAGCCACTGCAGCGATGCCGGATATCGAACAGATATTGGGCGGCATCGCGCATCAGGCATCCGGACTCGGCAAGGAGTCGGCCGATCTGAACGGCATGATCGAGGATCTGGCGGCGATGAGCGGCAGGCAGGCCGCGACTTTCACGACGCTGGCGCAGGAAATCGATGCGATGGTGCAGGCCAACCGCGCCATCAGCGATGTCACCAAGGCCAGCAATGCATCGGTACTGCGGGCCCGGAAAACCGTCGAAAATGTCGGGCAGGGCGTGGCTGGAGTCACTGATACCCTGGCGCAGGTAGCTACTGCGGCCAGCGAGATTACCCAGATCGCGCTGCAGACCCGGCTGGTGGCATTCAATGCGCTGGTCGAAGCCAGGCGCGCAGGCGACGCGGGACGCGGTTTTGGCGTGGTGGCTGAAGCGGTCAAGGATCTGGCCACGCGGGTCGAACAATCGTCGAGCCTGATCACCAGCACCGTCAAGCAGCTCGATGTGCGGATCAGGGATTTGGCACGCGATATTGCGTCCAAGGAAGATGCACAGCCGGACTCGGCCAGAGGCGACAGCTTTCATGCGGCGGTTGCCGAAGTGGAGCGCGGCGTAGACGATATTGCTGCTGCAGCACAAAAAAATCTGGAAGGATGCGCGGGCGTGATCGCATCGGTGCGCGGCCTGTCGCAGCAAGTTGCGGGCAGCAGCGCGGAATTGCAGAATGCGCGCAAGAAAACCGAAGGCTTCCTCGCCTTGTCCGAAGAGTTGATCGAGATGGCGGCTGAAAGCGGCATCCAGACCGAAGACACGCCTTTCATCGAGAGCGCGCTGGCATTGGCGCAGCAAGTGGGCGAGTTATTCGCGCAAGCGCTCGACGATGGAGCAATCACGACTGCAGATCTGTTCGATGACAAATATCAGTTAATTCGCGGCAGCAATCCGGAGCAGTTCACCACGCGCTTTACTGCATTTTGCGACCGGACTCTGGCCGAAATACTGGAGCAGACGCTGCACTGGTCGCCCAAAATCAGTTTTGGGGTAGTCACCGATATGCAGGGTTACGTACCGACCCACAACCGGAAATATTCCAGAGCGCAGGGCCCGGATGTGGTGTGGAATCTGGCCCATTGCCGCAATCGCCGGATTTACAACGGCCGTACCGAAATGGCCGCCATCCACAGCCAGCGCAAGTTCCTGCTGCAGACTTACCGGCGCGACATGGGCGGGGCAAACTTTGTCGTGATGAAGCATTTGTCGGTGCCGGTCTTCGTCGCCGACCGGCAATGGGGCGCGTTGCGCATCGGCTATCAGTTTTAAAAATGCGCGCCGCATATGCGGCGCTGCAGCCGCTTGCAGGCGCTGTGCGATGGGGTGGTACAGGCCCATGTATTTTTTTATTGCGCAGTAAATATATGAGGTAAAGACATTGTTTTTACCTATACTCTGCCAATTTTAAAAATACACGATCCGGATCGCGGACTTATTGCGTGAGCAAGCGATTCACCAGTTGCAGATCCTGCTCCTGCAGCGTACCGGCAGCCGACTTCAGGCGCAGGCCGTTGACGATGGTGTCGTAGCGCGCACGGGACAGGTCTCTGCGGGTGGAAAACAGCTGCTGCTGTGCATTGAGCACGTCGATGTTGATGCGCACGCCGACCTGATAGCCGAGCTTGTTGGCGTCGAGCGCCGACAGACTCGAGATTTCGGCCGCTTCCAGCGCCTTGACCTGGGCCAGGCCGCTGGTGACGCCCAGGTACGATTGCCGCGCACCCTGCGCAGCGTTGCGGCGCGCAGTTTCGAGATCGGAGCGCGCCTTGTCTTCCAGCGCGATCGCTTCCCGCACGCGACTGGTGACCGCAAAGCCGGCGAACAGCGGAATGTTCCATTGCACGCCGATAGCATTGGTGTTGCCGGCAACACTGGAACTGGTGTTTTGGTTGCTATGGTTGCGACTCGCGACCAGATCGACGGTCGGGTAATGCCCGCCCCGGTTTTTCGAGATGTCCCGCTGGGCGATTTCGAGTCCGATGCGGGAGCCGATGACTGCATAATTTTGCTGCTCAGCCGAATTGACCCACTCATCGATCCGGGCCGGTTGCGGCGTCTCCAGCGTAACGCCGGTTTTGAGTCTGGCCAGATCGCCCGGCGTGCTGCCGATGATTTGCTGCAACGCTGCGCGCTTGATTTCCAGATCGCTCAAGGCCGCATATTCTTGCGCGACTGCCAGGTCGAAGCGCGCCTGCGCTTCATGGGTGTCGGTAATGGTGGAGGTGCCGACTTCGAAGTTTTGCTTGGCCGATTCCAGTTGTTCGGAGATCGCAGCCTTTTGGGCCTGCACGAAGCCGATCGTGTCCTGCGCCGCCAGCACGTCGAAATACGCTTGCGACACGCGCAGCACCAGATCTTGCTGGGTTTGGGCAAACTGCGCTTCGCTCAGAGCGACCGCGAGCTTGCCTTGCTCGTATTGCTCCCAGTTGGCCCAGCGAAACAACGGTTGCGACAACGCCAGCGTATAGCTGTTGCCGCTGCCAGTGCGTACATCTTCAATCTCGGTACGGCTGTAACCGCCGGACAGGCCCACCACCGGCAGCAGGCCGGCGCGCGCCTGTGGCAGTTTCTCTTGTCCGGCGCGCAGCGCGGCACGGGCGCTCGCATATTGCGCATCGTTGATCAGTGCCTGCTGATAAGTTTTCAGCAAATCCACCGCTTGCGCATCCAGCGTGATGAAAACGCCGGCAATCAGCGTGGCGATAACGGAATTCCGCATTAAGTTCCCCGGTAGAGTCAGTCAAAAAGAATGGGTCAATAAGTCGGCATCGATGCATCCACCTGCAGGGCCCACGCATGCACGCCGCCAGTCAGGTTGATGATCTGCGAAAAACCGTTACGCTCCAGGAAGTGCGCGACTTGCATGCTGCGTGCGCCGTGATGACAGATGCAGACGATCGGCCTGTTTTTATCAAGCTCGCCATGCCGGACCGGAATCGCATTCATCGGAATCGATTGGGCACCGGCGATGTGGCAGGTGTTGAATTCCCATGTTTCGCGCACATCCAGCAGCAACGGTTGTGCCTGCGAAGCATCCTGCATCAGTTGCGCCAGTTCCGGAGCGGTCATGTGTTGCATCATCATTCCTCAGAAAGTGAAGTGCGAGGGGGTAAGTGCGTTGCGCAGCGGCTTCACATTGGTTTCAAACAGGTTTACGGTGCTGTACGCAGTCTCGGTTTCCCGGGTGATGATTTGCCCGAGCATTGCAGGCGCTTCGCCGATGATTGCAAAAATGCGGCCACCGACCTTGATCTTTTTCAGGAAAGCGTCCGGCAAGACCGGCAGCGAGCCGGAAATCACGATCACGTCGTAGGAACCGGTGTCGCCGTCGGTGCTGCTGGTGCCGGCCCAGCCTTGGGCGCCGTCGCCGAGATAAGTGGTGACATTCGTGATGCCGTAATTGGACAGATTGCGGTCCGCCATAGCTTTCAGTTCCGGCTCGATTTCAATGCTGGTGACGTGGCGCGCCTTGTGCGCCAGCAGGGCAGCCATGTAGCCGGAACCGGTGCCGATTTCCAATACGTTTTCATGCTTTTGCAATGTCACTTCCTGCAGAATGCGCGCTTCCATCTTCGGCATCAGCATGTTTTCGCCGCAGGGCAGCGGGATTTCGGTATCGAAAAAAGCCAAGCTCTTGTATGCGGCAGGCACGAAGGCTTCGCGTTTGACAACTACCAGAAGATCCAGGACATCTTGATTCAGTACGTCCCAAGGGCGGATCTGCTGTTCAATCATGTTGAAGCGGGCTTGTTCGATATGCATGTTGGCATCCAAAAAATTATCGTTGACTAAAAGGGAAGAGTGCATTTTATCAAACGGTATCGGCACTTCTATAGCGGTAATTTTGTTGCGGCATCGCCATTCGCCGATTGCGGCGCAGAACCGAGCTTGCGCTTGAGCCAGAATGCCAGGTCGTCCAGATAGGTATATATCACCGGCACCACCACCAGAGTCAGCAACGACGATGTGATGATGCCGCCGATTACCGCCTGTCCCATCGGGGCGCGCTGCTCGGAACCTTCGGCCAGGCCGAAGGCCAGCGGCACCATGCCGAACACCATTGCCAGCGTGGTCATCAGGATCGGGCGCAGCCGCACATGCGCGGCTTCCAGCAACGCGTCAAAGCGGTTCATGCCGGCAGCGCGCATCTGATTGGCAAAATCGACCAGCAAAATGGCATTCTTGGTGACCAGCCCCATCAGCATGATGAGGCCGATGATGGAGAAAATGTTCAGCGTCGAGCGGAACATCATCAGCGCCAGGAACGCGCCGATCAGCGTCAGCGGTAGCGACGACATGATTGCAATCGGTTGCAGGAAACTGGCGAATTGCGAAGCCAGAATCATGTAAATGAAGATGATCGCCAGCGCCAGCGCCGACAGCGCATAGCCGAACGATTCATTCATGCTTTTGGTGGCGCCGCCCAATTGATAGCGGTAGCCGGGCTGCATCGCGATCGAATCGAGCACTTGCTTGACATCCTTGCTGACTTCGCCGGCCGCGCGGCCGATCACATTGGCTGACAGCTCGACTTCGCGGTTCAGGTCGCGCCGGTTGATCTGGTTGGCACCGGTGGTGGCGGTGATGTCCGCGACTTGGCGCAGCGGCACCATTTTCGGCGAGCCGTCGGCGTTGGTCTGGGTGCTGGTCAGCATCAGGCGCGACAGATCGTCGATATGGTTGCGGTCCGACGGCGACAGGCGCACATTGACATCGTAGTTCTCATCGTCCGGCGCACGCCAGCTGCTGGCGGCTTCGCCTGCCAGCAAAGGGCGCAGCGCATTGCCGATTTGCGCCACGCCGATGCCGAGATCGGAAGCAAGATTGCGTCTGGGTTCGATCGCAATGGTCGGCTTGGCCGCTTTCAGGCTGGAATCCAGATCGACCAGGCCGGGTATCGCGCGCAGCTTGACCTGGACCTGTTCCGACAGCTTGGCCAGTTGGCCGAGGTCGTTGCCTTGCAGGCTCAGGCGGATTTGCTTGTTATCGCCGCCGACGCCGTCGAGCGCGCCGATATGTGTCACGGTGATGCCGGCAATGCGCGACAGTTGCGTGCGCAGTGGGGCGGAGAGGGCGGCGGCGCTACGCTTGCGTTCGGTACGCGGAAACAGGCGCACGAACACGGTGGCGGTGTTTTTCCCCTGCGAAGCGCCGGTATTGATGCTGGAATAGGTGTCGCGCACTTCGGGGAACCGGCGCAACGCCGCTTCGACCTGATGCACCTTGCTTTCGGTTAACTCCAGCGAAGAACCGACCGGGGTATAAAAGGTGACGCCGGTTTCGGAATAATCCGCCTGCGGCACGAATTCGGAGCCGATCAAGCCGCTGGCCGGCAGCGCCAACCCGGCAACGAAGCTGGCCAGCGCAATGAGCAACGTCAGCCCGCGATGCTTGAGCGACCATTTCAACAGCACTTGATAGCCGCGCGAGAGCCAGGAAACCAGTCGTTCGAACTGCGCCAGCACGCGCCCGATGGTATTGGCATACCAGCCGGTGCGCCGGTGTATGCCATGCGCATCCGGGTCGGGCCAGATCGACGACAGCATCGGGTCCAGCGTAAATGACACGAACATCGAAATCAGCACTGCCGCCGCCACCGTGACGCCGAACTGATGGAAGAAGCGGCCGATGATGCCGCCCATGAAGCCGACCGGCAGAAATACCGCGACAATCGAGAAGGTCGTTGCCAGTACCGCCAGCCCGATTTCGGCGGTGCCTTCCAGCGCCGCCGTCTTATGGTCCTTGAAAGGGCCGTCGCGGCCGTTGGCGTGCATGCCAGCGTGGCGCACGATATTTTCGCGCACCACGATCGCATCGTCGATCAGCAGACCGACGCACAGCGACAGCGCCATCAGCGTGATCATGTTGATGGTGAAACCGAACATGTTCATGAACAGGAAGGTGCCGATCAGCGAAATCGGCAGCGTCAGGCCGGTGATCACGGTCGAGCGCCACGAATTCAGGAACAGGAAGACGATCAGGATGGTCAGCAGCGCGCCTTCGATCAGCGTCTTGCGCACGTTTTCGACGCCGACCCGGATCTGGCGCGAGCCGTCCTTGATGACCTGGATCTTGACGCCCGGATATAGCGCCTTCAGACGCGGTTCCAGCTCTTTCAGCGCAACTTGCAGATGGTCGGCAATTTCAATCGTGTTTTGCCCTTGCGCCTTGAGCACGTCCAGCGCCAGCGTGCGCTGGCCGTTGTAGAGCGCCACGCTTTCCTGTTCTTGCTGGCCGTCGACGATTTGAGCGATCTGCGACAGCTTGACCGGCTGGCCGCCGCGCTGAGCCACGATGATGTCGCCGAAATCCTGCGCGCGCTTGATGCGACCCTGCACCTGCACCACTTTTTCGTCGCTGGAAGCGCGAATGGCGCCGGTCGGCAACTCCTGGTTTTCGCTACGCACCGCATTGATGACTTGCTCGACGCTGATGCCGAGCGCCTCCATTTCCAGCGGCTTGACGTAAATCTGGATTTCGCGCTTGATGCCGCCCACCAGCGTCACCGAACCGACGCCGCGCACATTTTCCAGTCGCTTTTTAACCACTTGGTCGGCGATCGTGGTCAGATCGCGGAAGCTACGCTGCTGCACGCTGGCGTCATTGGTCACTGAAATCGAAAAAATCGGCTGGTCGGCCGGGTCGAAGCGCGTCACGCGCGGCTCCTTGACTTCTTTTCTGAAGGTGGTCTTGATCAGCGCCACTTTTTCGCGCACGTCTTGCGCTGCTTGGGCCGGATCGATGGTCAGATCGAATTCGATGATAACGATCGATGCGCCTTCATACGAGCGCGAAGTCAGGCTATTGATGCCATTGATGGAGTTGACCGCTTCTTCCATTTTGCGGGTCAGGTCGGATTCGACCGTCTCGGGCGAAGCGCCCGGATAATCGGTTTGGACCACCACCACCGGAAAGGTCACGTCGGGGAATTGATCGACGCGCAGGCGCTGATAGGAAAACAGCCCCAGCACGACGAAGGCCAGCATCATCATCGTTGCCAGCACGGGATTGCCAATACTGATGCGGGTAAACCACATGGCTTATTCTTTCCTGGCTGCAGGCGCGGTTGGGGCAGCAGCGCCGCCGGCCACGCGCACCGGCGTGCCGGCTTGCAGATTGCCCAGATTGGCCTTGACGACTTGGGCGCCGCTGGCAAGGCCGTGGGTGACTTCGACCGCAGCGCCGGTGCCGTCATTGCCTGACAGCCCTAACGTCACGACTTTTTCAGTCAGTACACCGTTTTCGACCGCATACACGATGGTTCTGCCATCGATTTCCCTGATCGCCGATTGCGGCACGCTGAGCACGCCGTTTTTTTGCGACAGCGTCAGTTCGGCCTCGCCGAACATGCCGCCGCGCAGTGCGCCGTCGGGATTGTCGATCTGAATATAGGCCAGAATCGAGCGCGAACCGGATTGCGTGCCAGGGTTGATGCGGGTAACGCTGCCGACCACCGCTTGCGGCATGCCGTCCACCCGAACGCTGACTGGCTGCCCCAATTTGATTTGCGCGATGTCGGTGGCCGGAACCGCTGCTTCCATTTCCATCTGGCGCAAATCGACGATCTCAAGCAAGCGGTTATCAGCCGATACTTTTTCGCCCGGCTGCACCGAGCGGCTGCTGACCAGTCCGGCAATCGGCGAACGCAGCACGGTGTCGGCCAGGGATTTTTGCGCGATATCGAGCGCGCCTCTGGCCGAATCGAGATTCGCTTTGGCAATTGCGTACTGGCTGGCCGAATTGTCAAAGGCGTTTTTGGAAATAAAACCTTTATCGACCAATGCGCGGTTGTTGTTGCGGGTCGTGATGGCAATGTCGAGTTGTCCGCGCGCCGCCTGCAGCGCGCCGGTTGCCTGTGCAACTCTGGCCTGGTATTCGCTGTCGTCCATTTTTATCAAGACCTGTCCTGCGGTGACGGTTGCACCTTCACGCACCAGTACTTCACGTATTTCTCCGGCAACTCGGGCTTTGACGATGGCCTGGTTGACTGCGCGCAAGGCGCCCGATACGGTGATGGTTTGGCGCAAATCGCGTGGCGTGACAACAGTCAGGTCGCCGGCCAGAAATTCCAGTGCCGGGATCGCGGCTTTCGACGCGGGGGCTTGCGCAGGGGCCGCGGTGCGGGATTTCAGGGCAATGGCGGTACCGGCGATCAATAGCGCCAGAATCACGAGCCCAATCCGAAGTAAGCGTGGTTTTAGCATGGCAGAGGATATCGTGGGGGTGTAACCGCAGGTGAGGTGTCGTGGCGCAGCATGCCGCACAGGCACAGATCGACAAAGTTATTCAGGTAATCCAGCGGCGAGACCGGTTTGATCTGGCAATTGCCGAATGCGTGTTTGGACATCATCAGCATGATCATCGGCGCGATGATCGCCTGCGTGGTCAAATGCGGATCGATAGCGCGGAATTCTCCGCGCGCCACGCCGCGCTCGAGGATGCGGGAAATCATCGCATTGCCGCGCACAATCATTTCCTTGTGATAAAACTGGGCCAGTTCCGGGAAATTGCCGGATTCTGCCATCATCAACTTGGTGATGCCGGAAAGCTTAGTGTCGCCGATGCGTTGCCACCAGCCCAGCATGATGTCGCGGAATAGATCGGCGCTATGGCCATCAAAACTGTCTATCAGCGCTTCTGCTTCATCCAGTAACGGCACAAGATTTTCCCGTACCACAGCCTTGAACAAGTCTTCCTTGTTGGTGAAATACAGGTACAAGGTGCCCTTCGATACCCCGGCCCGGGCCGCGACATCGTTTAAACGCGTTGCAGCAAAACCCTTGTCGACGAACAAATCCAATGCCGCTGCCAGCAGCTCTTGCGGACGCTCATCTTTGCGGCGCTCCCAGCGCGGTTTGTTTTCTGTTGGAATATTCATGCAAAAGGCAAAAAAAGTAACTTACTTTGGAGTCAGTAATGTAAGCGGCAAATCCGGTGCCGTCAATGGCTCTGATAGAATGAAACAGAACGTTACAAAGCACCCCTATTGGCAGAGATAATCGACAATTCGGTAGCGTTTTAACCGCATGCGCAAATCCATTTCTCATTGCTCACTTCGATTCCATTTCTATATTCATCATGACCACCAGATGCCGCAGTGCGTGCGGCGCATGTTGCATTGCACCGTCGATTTCATCGCCGATACCGGGCATGCCGATGGGCAAGCCGGCCAATACGCGCTGCATTCAACTCGATGACGAAGACCAATGCCGGATTTTCGGCCATCCCGAGCGCCCATTGGTGTGTGCGAGCTTGCAGCCGTCGCTTGAGATGTGCGGCCAATCGCGCTCTGAGGCGCTGCTATTTTTATCTGAACTGGACCGGCTGACTTCGCCATGACGGAGCCGAATCGTTCGGACATTCACTTGGAACACACGATGAAACGTTTCTACACAGGCATTTTTCTGCTGGCAACCGCCATAGTTTTGACGGCATGCGTCGGCTTGTTAGCCCCGCGCGAAATCGAATTTCCGTTGTACAAGCTGCAACAGTCGATGGATCGGCACTTTTCGCTGAACAGCCGCCACCGCACTCTGACGCTGCTCGATATCAATGTCAGCAACCCCAAGCTGGCGCTGCAGCCGCAGAGCAACCGGGTTCTGACGATGATGGATGCAACGATTGCGCCGCCGTTCATGAAGAATGCATGGAAAGGGCGTTTTGCGATCTCGGGCGGATTGCAGTTCGATCCCGCCAGAAATGCCATTGTACTGGTCGATCCGAAGATGGAAGACATCGTGCTGGAAGGCGTTGATGCCGCAGTCAGCCGTCAAGTCACGAAGCTGGGTGGCTTGCTGGCCGAAGAAATTCTGAACGGGATGGCGTTGTACACGCTGCAGTCTGACGATCTGCAATACGCGGGAACCCGATATCTGCCTGTCAACATCGTCGTCAAGCAGAATAGCCTTGTGATTACGCTGGTGCCTGAAAACGCCCGATGAGTTGATCTGCCCCCGGTTCTCCTTGTTTGGGAGCCTGTAAAATAGCTGGCTGCTACTGTCATGTTTTGCGATGTGTAACCCGCACCAGGCTCACGGATGCGGGTTTTTTATTGACGCATTTATCTCACTTTACCCAAAAATAAACATGGATTTCACTCTTGCGCTAAAAGCACTCATCATGGGCCTGGTCGAAGGCTTTACCGAGTTTTTGCCGATCTCGTCGACCGGCCACTTGATTCTGGCCGGCAGCTTGCTCGATTTCACCGGCGACAAGATCAAGGTATTCGAAATCGTGATTCAGGCCGGTGCGATGCTGGCCGTATGTTGGGAATACCGCCAACGCATCGGGTCGGTGCTATCCGGTTTGCTGACCGATGCCAAGTCGCAGAAATTCGTCCTCAATCTGGTTATCGCCTTCCTGCCGGCGGCGGCACTGGGCCTGCTGCTTGGCAAGGTCATCAAGGCCAGTCTGTTCAAGCCGGTGCCGGTGGCGCTGGCATTCATCATCGGCGGCTTCGTGATTTTGTGGGTGGAACGCCGGAATCGTATCAACCCGGTCGCGGTACGCATCATTTCGGTCGATGAAATGAGCGCGTTTGACGCCTTCAAGGTCGGTTGCGCGCAAGCATTTGCGCTGGTGCCGGGCACCAGTCGCTCCGGTGCGACGATTATCGGCGGCATGCTGTTCGGCCTGTCGCGCAAGGCTGCTACCGAATTTTCCTTTTTTCTGGCTATCCCCACTTTGCTGGGCGCTACCGTGTATTCGATTTACAAGGAGCGCGCGCTGCTGTCGCTGGCCGATATTCCGTTGTTTGGCGTCGGCACGGTGGCGGCATTTGTCTCTGCCTTTTTGTGCGTGCGCTGGCTCTTGCGCTATATCAGCACCCACGATTTCACCGCATTTGCCTGGTACCGGATTGCGTTCGGGTTGGTAGTGCTGGCCACTTCCTATGGCGGATTCGTCACCTGGACGGAATAAGATCATGATGTCTCAACAGTCCGGTAACGTCGGCAATACCGGCAATCTCCCCGAAGCGCTTCAGGTGCTGGAAACCGTGTTCGGTTATCCGGCCTTCCGCGGCCAGCAAGCTGAAATCATCGAGCATGTCGCGCAGGGCGGCGATGCGCTGGTGCTGATGCCGACCGGCGGCGGCAAGTCGCTGTGCTATCAGATTCCGGCGCTGCTGCGCGATGGCGTCGGAGTGGTGATTTCGCCGCTGATTGCGCTGATGCAGGATCAGGTCGATGCGCTGGCCGAAGTCGGGGTGCGCGCTGCGTTCCTGAATTCGACCCAGACTTTCGAAGAGTCCAGCCGCATCGAACGCCAGGTGCGCAATGGCGAACTCGATCTGGTGTACGTCGCGCCCGAGCGCCTGATGACGCCGCGCTGCCTGGAACTGCTGCAAGCTTCCAAAATCGCATTGTTCGCAATCGACGAAGCGCATTGCGTATCGCAATGGGGCCACGATTTCCGGCCCGAATACATCAAGCTATCGGTGTTGCACGAGCGCTTCCCCGAGGTGCCGCGGATTGCGCTGACCGCCACCGCCGACCAGCAGACCCGCGATGAAATCGCGCACCGGCTGCAACTCGACGATGCGCTGCAATTCGTGTCCTCGTTCGATCGCCCCAACATCCGTTACCAGATTGTTGAAAAAGCCAACGGCCGCAAGCAGTTGCTCGATTTCATCCAGGGCGAGCATGCGGGTGATGCCGGCATCGTGTATTGCCTGTCGCGCAAGAAGGTCGAGGAAACCGCCGACTTTCTCAACGCCAACGGCATCCGCTCGCTGCCGTATCACGCCGGCATGGAGTATGCGAAACGTAGTGCAAACCAAGCCCGCTTCCTGCGCGAAGAGGGCATCGTGATGACCGCCACCATCGCCTTCGGCATGGGCATCGACAAGCCCGACGTACGTTTTGTAGCCCATCTGGACTTACCTAAAAGCATCGAAGGTTATTATCAGGAAACCGGCCGCGCCGGCCGCGACGGCGCGCCGGCCAACGCCTGGATGGCCTACGGCCTGCAGGACGTGGTGCAGCAGCGGCGCATGATCGCCGAATCGGAAGCCGATGAAACCTTCAAGCGGGTGCTGGGCGTCAAACTCGATGCGATGCTCGGCCTGTGCGAAACGCTGGCCTGCCGCCGCGTGCACTTGCTGGACTACTTCGGCCAGGGTTCCGAGCGCTGCGGCAATTGCGATACCTGCCTGAATCCTCCGGTCTCGTTCGACGGCACGGTGGCGGTGCAAAAGCTGTTGTCGACCGTTTACCGGGTCGAGCAGCGCTTTGCCGGCGGCCATGTGATTGAAGTTTTGCGCGGGATCGAAACCGAGCGCATCAAGCAGTGGCGGCACGACCAGCTATCGACTTTCGGCATCGGCGCGGAAAAGAGCGAAGCCGAATGGCGCGCGATTCTGCGCCAGGTCATCGCGTTGGGCCTGCTTGCGGTGGATTACGAATCGTACAGCGCGCTGAAACTGACCGACGCTGCGCGCCCGGTGTTGCGCGGCGCGCAAACAACCCAGCTCAGGCAATATCAGAAACCGCTCAAGTCGAAGCGCGACAGCGGCAAGCCAAAAGGTTATGAAGAATCGACGCTATCGGTGGAAGAGCAGACATTGTTCGACAAGCTGCGCTGGTGGCGGGTCGAAACCGCGCGCAAGAACAACGTGCCGGCCTACGTGATCTTCCACGACGCCACGCTGCGCGACATCGCCAAGGCGCAACCGCGCTCGATCGACGATTTGCGCGGCGTAACCGGGGTCGGGGAAAAAAAGCTGGAAACCTACGGCGAACAGATCGTGGCGCTGATCGCAGAATTGATTTAACGATTTAACAGCGTTTCCGGCATTGAAATATACTGCGTTTAGTATATTTCAATGCCGCTTTATTTATATGCGGGAAAAATCATATTTTGATGCATACTCCCTACAAAGCAGGGGTGTGTGGAATGCGGTAGATTGGTGCTGAGCGCAGCGAAGCCCAACATTCTTCGCACAATCTCGGGCTGATAAAACGTTAACCCAACCCGCAAAATCGGTTCCAATATCGCGCAAAAAATGTAAAGACTTGACTGATAAGAGCCGAATGTAATCAGCGTTTGCGGAACACCAGATCCCATACACCGTGCCCGAGCTTCAAGCCGCGGTTCTCGAACTTCGTCACTGGCCGGTAATCCGGGCGCGGCGCAAATCCTTCTGCAGTATTTTCCAGCGCAGGCTCCCCCGACAGCACTGCCAGCATCTGGTGTGCGTACTCTTCCCAGTCGGTGGCGCAATGCAAATACCCGCCCGGCGCAATGCGCGACGCCAGCAATTGCACCAGCGGCGCCTGAATCAGCCGGCGCTTGTTATGGCGCGCCTTGTGCCACGGATCGGGGAAAAACACATGCACGCCCGCCAGCGAGCCCGGTGCGATCATATTGGTCAGCACCTCGAAAGCATCGTGCTGGATCAGACGCATATTCCCGAGTTTTTGCTCGTCGATCAGCTTCAACAGGCTGCCCACGCCCGGCGTATGCACTTCCACTCCGATGAAGTTCTTCTCCGGCATGCCGGCCGCAATCTTGGCACTGGTCTCGCCCATGCCGAAGCCGATTTCCAGAATGGTCGGCGCACTACGGCCGAACGCTTGCGCGATATCCAGCGGCGCCTTCGCGTAAGGTAGGCAAAACTGCGGTCCCAATTCGGCGATCGCACGCCCTTGCGCTACCGACAGGCGGCCGGCACGCGTCACAAAACTGCGAATCCGGTGTTCGGCCGGGTCGTAAAAACGGGCTTTGCCGTTGTCGTCGGAAGATGGGGTATCGGGCATGCTTGAAAAATCAGGAAGATGGATATGGTTATGGCGGCTTGCGTTACGCTGATAACTACGCCAACAAAAAAGGCACCGGAGTCAGGTGCCTTGCAAAAACTGGAGCGGGTGAAGGGAATCGAACCCTCGTCGTAAGCTTGGGAAGCTTCTGCTCTACCATTGAGCTACACCCGCGAAGCGTGCATTCTACGCGGCTTTGCGCGTGCTTGGCAAATTTGACGAAAGTGAAAATTTGCACCGACAAATAATAATGGCTAATAAGACATCCATTACCGGTTATTCGATTATTGGCGTTTTTTTTCTTCCTTCTTCACCTTCTTATCCGCCTTTTTTTCTTTCATCGTTTTGGCAGGTTCTTTTTTTGTGGATTTTTTCGCATCCTGGCTTTTGCTCATGATTTACTCCATGGTTAAAAATTCTGGTTTCCGACGCCGCTCAATAGCCGATGTTAACACGAAGCCCAACGATATCAATACCATTGCCCGGGTTTAGACTTGCGGGCTGCAAAACGAAATTCTTTTTCCCACCTGGTGCAAAAAAAACGAAGTGTCGAAAGTAAGAGTGGCTGAACGTCCAAGAAGAAAAACGGCAGGATGCAGCGAAGTACTGGTGCCGGAAAGAGGAGTCGAACCCCCGACCTTCGCATTACGAATGCGCTGCTCTACCAACTGAGCTATCCCGGCACAACTTCTTAACAGGCTTCATTTGCGAAGCGGGAGAAATTCTATCAGGGAATGCTCTCTTTGTAAGCTGCGGCACGGATTTTTCACGAAAACTGCAGTGACTTTTATGTGTTTTCTATCATGCCTTGATGTTAATAAATTAACATTTCCATATTTTTTTATGTTTAAATGTGTAAAGTTTTTGATAACAAAATACGTAAGATAATTCCTACAAATTCAAATTTTTTTCCTACGCTGGCATTCAGCAGTAACTGATTGTGACGAATGTTCTGAATGGTAATACTGAAGGCAAGTTTAAAGACAAGAACGGTTTATACAGACAGTTGAAGTGGATATATCAAAGATTTTCGGAAATGGTGGCCGGATAAATTCAGTTTCTGCCCTGATTTCTGCAAGATTGGATGAGTTCTGGTCCGTAGTCTTGGTTATTTTTTAGTGATTCAGATTTCAGGGGGAATACCATGTTGCATGCACAGATATCGAAGACAAAATCTTTTTCACATGCTTTACCATCGCCGTCTTCTTTGGCGGCGGGACGGCAATGTCAGGGGCGATTGTGGTCCAGTCTGAAAGATATCTGTGATTTATTGCATATCCCTTTTATCGCTGTATCTGAAGATGAAGAGCTGCTATTTCAGCATGTGCAGTTCAAGGCCGGGCAAAGGGTGCATACGATAGGGCAGCCATTCGATTCGTTGTACGTAGTGCATTCGGGTTTTCTGAAAACCGTGTTGATTGATGAGTACGGCAATGAGCAAGTGCTCAGTTTCCCGATGAAGGGCGATATTCTTGGCGTTGATGGCATTAATTCACGCATGTATTCTTCCGAGGCTGTGGCTTTATCGGATTGCGATTTGATTTTGCTGCCGTTCAAGAAACTGACTGCGCTTAGCCGCACTCATGTTGAGCTTGAAAACGCTGTGTATGATGTATTGAGCCGGGAGCTGGTGCGGGAGCAGGCGATGGTAGGTATGTTGGGCGCACTTAGCGCCGAAGCACGGGTGGCGCGTTTTCTGGTGATGCTGTCCGACCGCTTTGCGTCGATGGGATATTCCAGTAAATTTTTCAACCTCCGTATGACACGACACGAAATCGGCAGTTATCTGGGATTGACGTTGGAAACCGTGAGCAGAACTTTGTCTGCCTTTAACGAAATCGGCATGATTGCCGTCAATCAGCGCACGATAGAGATCAAAGATCTGGAAGCGCTGAAGAATTTGCGCCGTTTGCCGCCATCGCGCAATCGATCAAAACAATCTCGGGAAAAATTGGCAGCTCTGGCGTATCCGGTGCAATAAAAATAGCGCAGCAACTGATGCTGCATGTAAAAAATCCACTGCATCATCGCAGTGGATTTTTTATTGCAGGCAGTAAAGAAAGTGTCAGTTTTCGGCGCAAAGAGCTACTGCATTACGCACTAATGATACCGACGCAGGGCCGAGTCTGCGATCGATGAACATGCTGTTGCCAGAAATCTTCTTGGCTTGCTTCTTTGCTTCCGCTGCAGCAGTGGCGATTTGGTGATGGGAGTAAAACTTGCCCGGCTCTACCTTGACGATACCGATTGATAGGCTGATCAACGGGCAAAATACCTTGACGCCTTGCCGGTCTTCACTGAGATAACCGCCACGCTCCCGATCTTCAATGCTATAGTAATTTTGAATCATGGAAGCGAATTGCTGCAAGATCCCATTGCAGCGCGCTTGCCAGTCCGCGCTTTGCAACAGCAAAATGAAATCGTCGCCGCCAATATGGCCGACCCAGTCCTGGTCGGGATCGGCTTTGTCCACGAGGATCTGACCGGTTGCCTGGATCACGTCGTCGCCGCGCCTGTATCCATAGGCATCGTTAAACGGTTTGAAATAATCAAGATCGCAATAGCACGCATAAAAATAGCTTTCGCTGTGCAGCAGGCGCTCCATTTGTTCATTGATCGGTACGTTGCCCGGCAACAGGGTGAGCGGGTTTGCATATCGCGCCGCATTGATTTGCAACTGCGTAATTTCACGCACAAAATCACGTCCGGTGCCCATTCCCAGATAGCGGCCCTGTTCAGTGATGATGAAGCCATTGGAGAGATGATGCCGATCCGCTTCGACGATGATGTTGCTTAAATCTTGCAAGCTGGTATCCCTGTCGACGATGAGCGGTTTGTGATCCATAAAGCTGCTGCAAGGTTTTTTACCATACAGTTCGCGCTGATATAACCTGGAAAAACGCTCGATCAGATTTTCGCGGGTAATCAAACCTATCGGTTTGCCGTCATCGACGACTGGGATAATCTGTAATTCCGGATTCGCCAGAAAAATCTCATAAATTTGATTATTGGACATGTCTGGCGTCGCAGTAGGCATCTGGTGCAATAGTTTTATCGCAGTCACGGTATTTTGTCGTTGGATGCGCGTTTTCAACGGAAGATGGGTGCGGGTATGCCCAAGGGCGCTTTCTACTTCGGCCGACAAAATTCTCGCCGGTTGCGCATGCGGGCGCGCAATATGATAACCCTGACCGTTTGCTACTCCGAGATTGCGAATCAAAAGCATTTCTGCCTGGGTTTCGATTCCCTCTGCAATGACCATGGTGCCGGATTTTTCCGCAATTTCCTGGATTGAGCGGACGAATTGCATTTTGACGGGATCATGGTCGATGCCCTGAATGAAGTGCATGTCGATCTTTACATATTCAGGGCGCAATTCAGACCATAACCGCAAGCTGGAAAAACCTTCGCCCAAATCGTCGATAGCAATCTGGAACCCCATTTGGCGGTAATGGGAAACAGCCTGACCCAGCAATTGATAGTCATAGGTTGGCTGATTCTCTGTGAGTTCAATGATGACACGTTCAGGATGTATGCCGATCTGGTGGATCAAATCCAGAGTTTGACCATGTTTTGCGTCACGTTGCAAAAGACACTCGGGGCTGACGTTGAGAAACAATTTTCCCGGCAAATCGAGTTCGGCAAATTGCCGCAGGACAATTTGGCGGCATAAATGTTCCAGTGGCACAGTCAAATTGTTGGCCCATGCCACTTTGAATAAATTCATCGGGGAATGCAAAGGGCTATCGGACGGTCCGCGAATAAGCCCTTCATAGCCGATGATCTCGCCGGTCTGCAATTGGATGATAGGTTGAAATAGTGCATTCAACAGTTGCAAATCAATGATCTCGTGCAGTCGGGTAAGCAGAATTTGGTCGGCTTGCTCCAATCGACTGGATGGGGGAAGTGCGGATTTCATTGAAAAGACAGGCTTTTCAAATTGGATTTGATTCATGGAATGGTTCCGTCAAGCAATGATGTTCAGCACGATAGGCGTTTTTTATGACGCCATGATGTCGTGTTGTTATTCCTGGACGTCATCAACATTTATGACGTACTTAGCATTTAATTATTGTGCGTCAAGAAGTTCCTGAAGGTTTATTGAGACTTCTCAAAACAATTTTATACAGACTTTTTATAATTTATTTCTATACTAATTTTAACAATCCAATTGCAGAATTTTCTGTCTGAAAAGGCGGGAGATGATAGAGGAGCCCCGATGCTGACGTCCACTTATTCCCTCATCGTATTTAGCGAAGAGCAAACCGGCATTCGTACGAAAATAGCGGCATTACGCGATCATATTCAGCAAGTATTGAAAGATGCTTCAATAATTGACAGCAAGATTGCGGAGAGCGTATTGACGAAATTGAACGATTTTCACGATTGTGTGCATTACCGTAGAGTGGATATTTATTTGGTGAGTCGAATGCGCAAAATGAGCTGGTATGCAGCTTCATTGCTGGCGGAGCTGGAATCATTAAGTTTGCTAAGCTTGAATATGTTGCGGTCGGTAACAGAAAAAATGATGAAGGCAATTAAGCGCGGCGGCGCGGTTCTGGCGGAAGTGCAGGATGCAGTGGAACTCTATTGCGACACTCTGTCGAATAAAATCGAAAAAGAAGAAAAAGAGTTATTTCCGATGGCCGTCCAGCTCTTGACGCCGGACGACTGGTTTCAGATCGCCCGACAACTGCTATCCCACAATGTAAAGATTGGCGATAAGGGTAAGGGCAATGCTATGGGAGTGCCGATTGCGCCTCGCGCAACAAGCGCATTTCTGGATCAGGCGCGATCGTATGCAATAACGATACCCAAAAACTGGGACTCGGAGCGGGGAGGGACTTCGATACGCCAGCTCGCTATTGCAAACGCAGCAGGACAGGCATGCGTTAGTGCGCAGGCAATAGGGGCGATGCAGAATGGAGAAGCAGCATCCGCTTATCGCAACTGCTCCCGGCAGCACGCATAAAAAAGCGGCGCGATAAGATCGCGCCGCTTGTATTAAACCGGTTCCAACATCATCAATAGCTGGTCAGGGCAACCGGCTGGCTATTTTTGAAGGTGAATACGGTGACCGGAGATTGCTTCATATTGCCTTTTTCATCAAAAGCGTAAGTACCGGCAACGCCTTTATAGATGTTTTTAGACATTTCGGCGCTGACTTTGGCGGCCTCGACGGAGTTGGCTTTTTTCATGCCTTCAGAGATTAAATACATCGCGTCATAGAAAGACGATGCATACACATCAGCCTCGCTATTAAAACGTTTTTTGTACTTGGCTTTGAAGGCAGGGCCATTCGCTTGTTTGTCCAGAATCGCGCCGCCTTGAGCGCATAAAACATTTTCATTGACTGCATCGCCACCCAAACGGCCCATTTCTGCCGAGCAAATGGTATCGCCGCCCAGCAATTTGGCATTGATGCCCAATTGCTTCATCTGACGGATCATTGGGGCGCCCTGTGGCGCATAGCCGCCGAAGAAAATGGCGTCCACGTTCTTCGATTTCAGGTTGGTCAGGATGGCGGTCATGTCGGTCGCCTTGTCGTTGGTAAACTCGCGCCCTACCACTTTGAGACCGGACAATTTTGCCTGCTTGGTGAATTCGTCTGCAGCGCCTTGGCCGTATGCAGTGCGGTCATCGACTACCGCGACCACTTTCAGCTTGAGTTCCTTGGCGCCATACAAAGCCATTTTCGCGCCCATCTGCGTATCGCTGGCACCGACGCGGAACAGACTCTTGTAACCTTGTTCAGTGATTTTCGGGTTCGATGCAACGGTGGCTACCACTACGCCTGCTTCGTTGTACGTGCGCGAAGCAGGAATGGTGACGCCCGAGTTGTAAGGGCCGACAACAAATTTGACGCCGCTGTCAATCAGTTTTTGCGCTGCGCCGACACCGGCTTTCGGATCGCCTTGATCGTCTTCGGAATGGAGTTCAAAGGTGACTTTTTTGCCGGCCACGGTGATCGGTTTTGCATTCAATTCCTCGATTGCCAAACGCAGACCGTTTTCATTGTCTTTACCTGCAAAAGCTTGCGAGCCTGTCAGAGGGCCGCTATGACCGATCTTGACTACGGTTGTCTGCGCAGCAACAGCGCCGGCGCCGCACAACATCGCAACGCCCAGCATTATTTTATTGATATTCATTGAATCTCCTTCGTGGATATGGATGCATGCACTGCAAGCGGTTTTTGTTCGCCTGGCCGCATGCGCGATGAAACTGTGGTTTCACGGCTCCAGATTATGCGTACTAATGCAGCAAATTTCCTTGCGATTTGGCGCTCAATCACATCTGTTTTCAGCGGAAAGTATTTGGAATGCAGAAACAATCCGAATTAAGTTCAGCTTATCGTTATGCGCGTGCACTTTTCCAGTCGCCAATCGGCGCGATAAAAACGGCGGCAGGAGTGCTGTGACTTGTTATGATGGGCGCCTTGTTCAATCACACCCACCTACGTCATGTTCGATTTTCTTTTCAGGCGTACCGCCAAGAAGCCCATAGCCACGCAACCAGTGGCGCAACCTGCACCCGCTGAAATCAAGTCCCGGCAAGAGCATGCACGGCAAGCGGCGCTGACCCAGGCCGGCGCACTGGAGGGTCGGGAAGCCGCCGCAGTCGAATTCATTTTGCAATGCGGGTTTGCCGATGCGCGCCTGATAGCGGCAGCCTTCATTCATTCGCACGCGCTGCAGGAGCAGGTATATAGCGCGATGCGCAATACCGATCGTCGCGTTGCACGGTTGATGCAGGGGAAAATCGAGACTGGCTTGCAACTGGCCAAGCGCGAACAGCGCGCCCAGCAATGCCTGGAGCAAGCTAGGCGCTTGCTTGTCGATGCGCAATTGATGCCGAATCAGGTTGCCGCTCTGGATCGGGACTGGTCTGCAATCGATGCTTCTGAAGGACAGACCCGGCAAGCATTCGAGGTGGTTCGCGTCGCGTTGCATGAGCGTCTGGCATGCCAGGCGCAATTGCAGCGCGCACTGATCGATGCGCTAGCCGAGCTGCGCAAGATTGCACATGCGCTGAACGATGCATTGCCGGAGGCGAGCGCCGGCGCGCTCGATCAACTGGCGCTGACGGTCGAGCAACACGCTGCGGCTGCCGAAGCGCCTGCGTTGCCGAAACATTTGTTGCCGGCTTTCCGTCAAGAACTCGATGTCGCACGTCAAAAACTCGCTGTACAGCAGCAGCACCAGCGTTTGTTGTCGGCCCGCGCTGCCGTATTGTCCGAATGGGAAGTCGCACTGGAAACAGGGGAAGACCCCACTTCGCCGTCCACGCTGAATGCAACCTTGCTGCGTGCGCAATGGCGCGCATTGCCGATATCGCCGGCAGGTCAGCAAGACAGCGCCGAGGCCGAGCTGGAGGCGCGTTTTCAGGCAGTGCTGCGAACCGCGCAAGCTGGCGCCGCGCCGGCGACACCGGCAGCAGCGTTGTCAACTCCTGTCGAATCTGCAGAGCTGCAGCCGGCTAAAGCATCGGAGGCAGCGCCCGCACCGGTTTCGGATAGCCATTTGCAGGAACTGAAGCAGCGCTTTGCCGGCGCGTTGGACGGCATGGAAAAAGCGTTGGAGGAAGGCTTGCTACAAGTCGCCAGCGAACATGACAAGATATTGCGCTCGATCGATATCAAATTATGCAAGCCGTCGACCGCGCAGGCGCCGCGCCTGGCCAGAGCCAGGGCAGAACTGGCGCACCTGATGGGCTGGGCCCGGTGGGGTGGCAATGTTTCACGCGAAGAATTACTCAGGACAGCCGAGGAATTGCCGGCGCAGCAATTGCCGCCGACGGAACTGGCGAAGAAAATCGGCAGCTTGCGCGAGCGCTGGAAATCGCTCGATGCGACGGCTGGCGCATCATCGCGGGAGCTGTGGCAACGCTTCGACGCTGCCTGCAACAGTGCGTATGAACCGGTTGCCCATCACTATCGCCAGCTATCTGAAGAGCGCCAGCAAAATGCCGTCAACGCGCAGGCGCTGCTGGAGCAATTGCAGGCTTTGAGCACCGCAACACAAGAAGCGGCCGAAGCAGACTGGAAGAGCGTTACGCAGCAATGTCAGCGCATCCAGCAGGCATGGTCGCGGCAAGGAACCATTGAGCGCAAAGAGAAAAAACGCCTGGATGCCAAATTTTCCGCTGCGCTGGCGACGCTGGCCGAACCTTTGGCGCGCCAGCGCGCCGCCGCCATCGAACGCCGCGAACGGCTGATTGCCGAGGCAAATGACATCCGTGCCGATGACCGCACTGCGCCCGAAACACTGCGCGCGCTGCAAGCCAGCTGGCAACAGCAATCGTTGCTGTTGCCGTTGGAGCGAAGAGACGAGCAGGCGTTATGGATGCGTTTTCGTTCCGCCTGCGATGCGGTTTTTGCCCGGCGCAAGGAAACGGTGCTGGCTGTTGATGCCGACCGGTTGCAGAATTTGCAGCAAAAAGAAGCGTTATGCGCGGAGCTGGAAGCCGTAACAGAGCAATCTCCTGCTGCGCTGCGCAAGATCATGCGCGACATGCACGATGGCTGGACTCGGATCGGTCATGTGCCGCGCGCAGCCGAACAGCAACTGGCGCGGCGTTTCGATGCTGCGCTGGCGAATTTGCAGCAACGCATCGACGCCATCAAGCGCGCCGCGCAAAGTAGCGAGCTGGATGTTTTGCAGCGCAAATTATTGTTGTGCCAGACGCTGGAAGCAGCGATTGCACAGACGGCGACAAACCGGAATGTGGACCGGGATCCGGTTCAGGAGCCCAAGAAGGATTGGGCCGTCGCATGGGCGGCGCTCGCACCGCTGGCAGCACCCCTTGAGCGTGCGCTGCAAACGCGTTTTTCTGCTGCGCTGACCGCTTTGACCGCTGCCGATGACAGCGCTTATACGGCAGTCCTGGAGAATAACCGTCTCCAACTGGGGCAGGAACTATTGCGTCTGGAAATTCTGCTGGGCTGCGATAGCCCGCCGGCATTGTCGCGCGAGCGCCTGAGAATGCAGGTGGAGGTATTGCAATCGTCGCTACGGGCGGGACAGCCGCAGATGACGCAACAGGAACAGCTTGCCGCCCTGTGCTCATTGCCCGCAGCGACCGATGCCCAGAGCGCGGAGCGCATCACGGCTTTGCTGCAGAAAATGAAAAGCGATAGCTGAGTCCTGTGCGAGGTGCCGGTACCGGACATCATGGCGGAAAATGATGTCCGCAAAGGACGCGAAAGGGTCGCAAAAAAGGAGCAAAGTGCGCACAGCAGCACATGCTCCGCGTCAGAACAGGGCTTGACGCATTTTTAGCAGCATTTCCATGATTTGCAGGAGTATATTTAGTCGACGCAATAAAATAATGCGGAAGGTGCTATAAAAATTAGCATACTCCTTGTTTTTTATATTGATTCATACAGAAATTTAATCGCATCTTCCGTTGAAAACGCGTATCTGTTATTGCACACCCGCAGTTTGCGCAGTTTGCGCAGTTTCTTTTGACTCCGGTTCGGTCGGAAACGTCACCACGTGATCGGCGCACAGGCGAATCCCGATTTTTTCGCCGACTGCATGATTGTGATGCGATGGCACCAGGGCCAGCAGTAGCTGGCCGCTCGGCAATTTCAGCGTATACAGAAAATCTGCGCCACGAAATGCCTTGCGCACCACCTCGGCCTTGAGCGTGCTGGCGTCGTCATGCACCACATCGTCGGCGCGTAACAGTACATCGACTTGCCACGCATTTTTTTCATTGGTGGCACATGCGTCCATTCCTTGCCACAACGGCAGGCAGCCGAGCTCGATATTGACTTTCTGGCCAGGAATATCCATCACCCCCGGCGTAAACACGCCGTGTCCGATGAAATCTGCGACGAAGCGCGAGGCGGGACGATGGTACAGGTTGTAAGCGCTGTCCCATTGCACGATTTCGCCCGCTTGCATCACGCCGATCTGATCGGCAATCGCGAACGCTTCGTGCTGGTCGTGCGTCACCAATACCGCAGTCGTGCCGCTGGCTTTCAGAATGTCGCGCACTTCGGCTGCCAATCGTTCGCGCAGATCGACATCCAGATTGGAAAACGGTTCGTCCAGCAGCAGCAAATCAGGCTCCGGAGCCAATGCGCGCGCCAGCGCAACCCGCTGCTGCTGGCCGCCGGAAAGTTCGTGCGGATATTTGCTGCTTTGCGCCGCCAGGCCGACCAGGTTCAGCAATGCCAAGACTCGCTGCATGCGCTGCGGTTTGGCCAGTTTGCGCAAGCCGAAAGCGATATTCTCCGCCACGCTCAAGTGCGGAAACAGCGCGTAATCCTGAAATACCACGCCCACTTGGCGGGTTTCAGGCGGCGCGGTGACGCCCGGACGGCTGATTTCCCTGCCTCCCAGCGCGATGCGACCGCCCTGCAACGGTTCGAACCCGGCGATTGCGCGCAGCACGGTGGTTTTACCGCAGCCGGATGGACCCAGCAAACAGCCGATTTCGCCGCGCGCCAAGGAAAATGACAATCCATGCACGATTTCATGCACCTCGTTTCCGAGCCGATAACCGACCCGGATGGATTCAACCTGCAAGTGCGCGCTACCGGAGGAAAGAGTGTTCATGGTAAGGAATTCAGTTGGCGTATCAAGGAGAAAGTTGACGCATGCATTAATAATGTTACTGCGAAATATTTCAATTGATTATAATTCTCATTTGGCCGAACGTGCTTAAACATAATGCGATGCCTTCCTTGAGTCCCCATTTTTCCCGCCAAACTGGCGCTTTTCATCCTCTGTTGCTGGCTTCGCTGCTGGTGGCGTTTCTGGTGGGAGTGCCGATTGTCGGCGTGCTGTCGAACTTGCTGGTCGGCAGTGCCGATGGTGTGGATGCTGCCGATGGCGCTGTGGCCGGCGCGGCCACCTTGGTGCATCTGTGGAACACGGTATTGCCCGAATACCTGTTCAACAGTTTTGCGATTGCCGCCATTGTGGCGGTATTGGGCGCTACCCTGGGCGTCGGTTGCGCGTGGCTGGTGGCGGCTTTCGATTTTCCCGGCAAGCGGATATTCGAATGGGCGCTGGTCTTGCCGCTGGCAATGCCCGCTTATGTGGTGGCATACGCATATACCGATTTCCTGCAATTCTCCGGCCCGGTGCAAAGCGGCCTGCGCGCGCTGTTTGGCTGGCAGGCGCACGATTACTGGTTTCCGCAGATCCGCAGCGTGGGAGGCGCCGGCGTGCTTTTTGCGCTGGTGTTGTACCCGTATATTTATCTGCTGGCACGCAATGCCTTTCTCGAGCGCAGTGCGCGCATGCTCGATGCCGCGCGCACGCTGGGCGTGGGTCCATGGCGCGCATTTTTCACCGTCAGCCTGCCGCTGGCGCGTCCGGCCGCCGCTGCCGGTATTGCGCTGGCTTTGATGGAAACGCTGGCCGATTACGGTGCGGTGGCCTATTTCGGCGTGCCGACTTTAACCACCGGCATCTATAAATCCTGGTACGCATTTTCCGATCGCACCGCTGCGGCCCAGCTTGCCGCAGTATTGCTCATTACCGTCACGGTATTGATGCTGCTGGAACAAAAAAGTCGCGGTCGCGCACGCTATTACGCAGCGGGCGGGCGCAGCAGCGGACAGCTGACGCATTCCTTGCCGCGCAGGCAGGGCTGGCTGGCCGCATTATTTTGCGCAGTGCCGGTATTGACCGGCTTTGTGCTGCCGCTGCTGATCCTGGTGCGGCTGATCGTGCGCGAAGATACGCTGGCGCTCGGCACACGCTACTTCAGCCTGGTGCAAAACAGCGTCACACTGGGTGCCGTGACCGCGCTGTTGGCGGTATTGATATGCGTGTTGCTCGCCTATGCGGCACGCGTCAGTCGCAGCCGGTTGCAGGCAGCCTGCAACCGCATCGTGACGATGGGTTATGCAGTGCCGGGCGCTGTGATTGCAGTCGGGATTCTGATTCCGTTGTCGCGCCTGGATGACTGGGCCTCGACCCAAGGGGCGACTTTTATCCTCACCGGCGGTCTGGCAGCGCTGATCTATGCGTATCTGGTGCGTTTTCTGGCGGTGTCGTATCACGGAGTGCAGGCCGGGCTGGCGAAAATCACGCCTGCAATGGATGCCAGCGCGCGCAGCCTCGGGCATGGATTGGGCTCGATGCTGCTGCGCGTTCACGCGCCGCTCTTGTGGCGCAGCGTGCTGACCGGCGGCCTGCTGGTGTTTGTCGATGTGATCAAGGAATTGCCGGCGACTTTGACCATACGCCCATTCAATTTCGATACGCTGGCCGTCATCACGCACCAGCTTGCTTCCGACGAACGGCTCGGCGAGGCGGCGTTGCC
>Ga0366807_1004_pt1 | contig 52207 bp, 51 predicted proteins | sample TotcelN113001L15_FD_207029 | JGI IMG/M metagenome (GOLD analysis project Ga0366807, IMG submission 207029) | Enriched cells from coal bed in the Powder River Basin, Montana, United States - Total cells N11 rep3 HSBNCT.N11.300.1.L15 ... | reverse complement strand
CTTCAGCACACCATAGAAAAGAAACGAAACGACCAACGCAAGCTGATTGCATACGGCGAATGGGACAAACTCATTGAACAAATCCACCTCGCCGCCCAAAATTTGCTGGACGCTGACCCGCCCGCTGGCCGTGCACTTGCAAACGCCCTAGCCTATGACGGATTACGAGCTTTCGACGGAGATGGTCGTCTGTGCCGCCCCGATTGGCTAAATGGCGGTTCAAAGGGGCTTATGAGCGCATAGATCCGTATACAACCTAACCGCGCATCGTTGGATTTAAGAGTAGCCGATTGCGGACATCCAGCCCGGCCGCGCACCGGGTTTTTTGTATATGGAACAGCCCGACAAGCTGAGGGAACGGCACTATTTGATTTTCTCGACGTCCTTTTTAAACCTGTTCAACTGTTCTTGATAGGCGTTATATACGGCGTTGTTTACGTTGAGGAACATGCGATTAACCTGCCCCCCAGGCATTTGAGTAGAGACGGCAATATTAGAAACTATCTTTACGCGCCCAGGAAGCTGATTTATAAAATATTTCAGTTCATACTTTGGCGGAGTGCTATAAGCGTTTCCCAATGCGACCGTCGTTAAGGCCGCATTAAATGAGCCGCTAGAATCCACTTGGGAAAAAAACAGCATGCTGTCTGACTCCTGCTCTAAGCTCCAGCCAGTTTCGGAATTTTTCAGAAGGATATAGTCCTTCACCGATTTTTTATCTGTAGCTGAAATCTCAATCTCAGGCCAACCGGATACGGTTTGCGTAATTTTCGCAGGCTGGGTGGCACACGCACTCAGAAGCGCAACAAAGATGAAGGAAAAAATTTTATTCATGGTTTGATGACTATTCATTTAGCAGTAAAAGGGCGGCATGTCACCTCAAACCACTAAGCAGTCTGGTGATGCTTAGAGGCAATGTACGCCATACTAAGGATTTTTTAGTGTGAGTGCAATATATTCCTAAGACTATCTTAGCCTTTGGGCGCTAAGAATGTCTGTCTTTGCTAAGAGATTAAAGGAAGCGAGAAAGATCGCCGGGCTATCCCAAGAGAAGCTTGGTGTCGCAGCTGGCATAGATGAAATGTCAGCAAGTGCGAGGATGAACCAATACGAACGGGGGAAGCATGATCCTGACTACCTGACTGTCATGAGGATTGCCAAAGTGTTGCACGTCCCCGAAGGCTATTTCTATACGATGGATGACGAGGCGGCTTGGTTGGCTGTGACTTTCCATAGAGCTTCGCCGCAAGCAAGGGAACAAATTATTGCTGTGGCACGATCTATAAGTTAGCAGAGCCGCGCATGCGCGTACTGACGAGTCGGAGTCAAACCGCCGCATTCCGGCGCTCAATACAACACGAGGGGGCACCGCCGTCAAGGGCGCTGGAGCTCCGTTCGCCTCGTATCGTGGCTGTAGCGGCGTACCAGAGTCAAAAGGTCACTTGGATAACCGCCCTTCGGACACGCGCACATCGAGGACAGTCTTACCGTCACTACCTAAATCACATTCGTAGATCATCGGGCTATACGCGCCAAAGCCATTTTGAGATTCAACTTTGTCACCAATCACTGTTAGCTGACTGGCAGCCTTGTCCACCCATTGGAAGTGACTAAATTTGATCTCAAACGTTCCTTCAGTCCATCGCACGCTATGCTTTGCCAGTCGCTCGATTGGTGCTTTGCAGTAGATGCCAGCCGCAACAACTGCTTTATTCCCACGGCATTGCAAATCATCATTGGCGCACTTCACCGGAGCCTGCTCGACATCCGATTTCCTATCGTCGTGACTGCACTTCCATAGGAACAAACCTCCTACGATCAAGCAAAAGACAATTGTTCCTATGCCATAATTTTGAGGAGGAACTGGCAACTTCTTCGGGGCGCCCCGCATGTGGGGCATGCCACTGCTTCACTACTAACTGCTTTACTGCATTCGTGACAAGTAATTAATCCCATTACATCGATAGGCTGGTCCGTGTCACGCCAATCTGGCCCACCTGTAGGGCATAAGCCAAGATATAGCGACCGGGAGTTGCCAAAACTCAAGAAGGGGGTGATGAATGGCCCGGCTGCTCGGGCTACGCTACGTCATAACGTAGGGGCAACCATGCTGAGCATCCGGCAAGCATTTTCTGGATGTGGGCCCTAATGTGGGACACAACAAAAAAGCGCCCCGAAAGGCGCTTTTTTGTTAGGTTCCTGGCGGAGAGACGGGGATTCGAACCCCGGATAGGCTATGAACCTATACACGCTTTCCAGGCGTGCGACTTCAACCACTCATCCATCTCTCCTGCATCTTCGCTTTCACGAAGCCGCAAATTATAACAAACAATACGTCGATATTGCCAGCATTAACTATTACGGGGTTCTGAAATTTAAAAACGGCGCATCAATTAGATGCGCCGTTTTATACGCTAACCGAAGTTACTGTGCCTGCTTCAGCTGCTCGAGGATGGCCGGATTCTCCAAGGTCGAGATATCCTGCGTGATGTCCTCGCCCTTGGCCAGCACCCGCAACAGGCGGCGCATGATCTTGCCGGAGCGGGTCTTCGGCAGGTTGTCGCCGAAACGGATTTCCTTCGGCTTGGCGATCGGGCCGATTTCCTTGGCGACCCAGTTGCGCAGCTCGGTGGCGATCCGTTTCGCTTCCTCGCCGCTCGGACGCGCCTGCTTGAGCACCACAAACGCGCAAATCGATTCGCCGGTGGTATCGTCGGGCTTGCCGACCACCGCCGCTTCCGCCACCAGCGGATTGGCCACCAGCGCCGATTCGATTTCCATCGTCCCCATCCGGTGACCGGAGACGTTGAGCACATCGTCGACCCGTCCGGTGATCGTGAAGTAGCCGGTGTCGGGATTGCGAATCGCGCCGTCGCCGGCCAGGTACATGGTGCCGCCGAGTTCAGGCGGGAAGTAGCTGGCCTTGAAGCGCTCCGGATTGTTCCAGATGGTGCGGATCATCGCCGGCCACGGCCGCTTGACCACCAGCAGCCCGCCCTGGCCGTTGGGCATGTCGTGCCCGGCTTCGTCGACGATCGCGGTCATGATGCCCGGCAGCGGCAGCGTGCAGGAACCCGGCACCATCGGTGTTGCGCCCGGCAGCGGCGTGATCATGTGGCCGCCGGTTTCGGTCTGCCAGAAGGTGTCGACGATCGGGCACTTTTCGCGCCCGATGTTCTTGTAGTACCACATCCAGGCTTCCGGATTGATCGGTTCGCCGACCGATCCCAGCAGGCGCAGGCTCGACAGGTCGTAATGGGCGGGGGCGATCGACGGATCGACATCGGCGGCCTTGATCAGCGAGCGGATCGCGGTCGGCGCGGTGTAGAAGATGCTGACCTTGTGCTTGGCGATGGTGTCCCAGAAGCGCCCGGCGTTCGGATAGGTCGGAATCCCTTCGAACACGACTTCGGTCGCGCCCACTGCCAGCGGGCCGTAGGTGATGTAGGTGTGGCCGGTGACCCAGCCGATGTCGGCGGTGCACCAGAACACGTCGGTGGGCTTGATGTCGAACGTCCATTTCATCGTCAGCATCGCCCACAGCAGGAAGCCGCCGGTCGAGTGCTGCACGCCTTTCGGGGTGCCGGTGGAGCCGGACGTGTACAAAATGAACAGCGGATGTTCGGCGCTGACCCATTCCGGCTCGCACACTTCGGGCTGGTCTTGCAGCAAGTCGTGCAGCCACAGGTCGCGCCCTTCGGCCATGCCGATCGCGCCGCCGGTGCGCTGATAGACGACGACGTTGCGTATCGTGTCGCAGCCGCCCAGGTCGAGCGCTTCGTCGACGATCGCTTTGAGCGGCAGGCGCTTGCCGCCGCGCAATTGCTCGTCGGCGGTGATGACGGCCACTGCGCCGGCATCGATGATGCGGTCCTGCAGCGATTTGGCGGAAAAGCCGCCGAACACCACCGAATGGGTGGCGCCGATGCGCGCACAGGCCTGCATCGCGGCCACGCCTTCGACCGACATCGACATGTAGATGACGACCCGGTCGCCCTTTTTGACGCCGAGCGATTTCAGGCCGTTGGCGAATTTGCACACCATCTTGTGCAGCGCGCGGTAGCTGATCGGCGTGGAGCTGCCGTCATCAGCTTCGAAGATGATCGCGGTCTTGTCGGCGTTGCCGTTGTCGAGGTTGCGGTCGAGGCAATTGTAGGAAGCGTTCAGATGGCCGTCTGCGAACCATTGGTAGAACGGCGCATTGGATTCGTCGAGGACCTGGGTGAACGGCTTTTGCCAGACGATGTTTTCTTGCGCGAGCCGGGCCCAGAAGCCTTCGTAATCTTGCTCGGCTTCTGCGCACAGCGCGTTGTAGGCGTCCATCCCAGAGATGGTGGCGTTTTGCACGAACTCTGCCGGCGGCAGAAACACACGACTCTCTTGCTTTGCGGATTCAGTGCCTGTCATGTTCATTCCTGGATATAAATATTATTTGAATGCAATTCCGCCGGGCGAATTCGGACGATGTTTTCATATCACGCACCGCCGGCAGAATTTCTTGTGTTGGGGGTATATCTTAAAAAAACTGACGGCCGTAGCCGTCAGCCAAAATGGCTCCAGGCAAGCAGGGAGACAAACTGCTGCACATTACTGGAGCCAACCGCTCACAACTGGATACTTATTTGGAAGGGAGTTTGAAAACCCAAACGCTGCCGCCCTGTTCCAGATAATTCACTTTTTTAGCCACTTCGCCGCCCCACAGCGGTACTGCGCCGCCCCAGCCGGAGACGACCGCGACATATTGCGTATCGCCTTCCTGCCATGTTACCGGCGGTGCCACAACCCCGGAACCGGTCTGGAATTTCCACAATTCCTTGCCGGTTTTGGCATCGACCGCTTTCAGGAAGCCTTCAGGCGTGCCGTAAAATACCAAGCCGCCGGCAGTGGTCATCACGCCACCCCATAGAGGCGCGTTATTCTTGACTTCCCATACAATCTTGCCGGTTTTGGGATCAATTGCGCGCATGGCGCCGATGTAATCGTCAAAGTTCGGTTTGATCGTAAAGCCCGCACCCAGGTAGGCTGCACCTTTCTTGTAGGAGATCGGCTCATTCCAGATATCCATGCCCCATTCGTTGGATGGTACATAGAATAATTTGGTCTGCGGGTTATATGCCATCGGCATCTGGTTCTTGGCACCGAGGAAGCCCGGCGCTGCAAATACCGTTTTTCCCTTCTTGCCATCTTCACCCTTGGTAGGATCGCCTGGGCGGCCTTCAGGGTTATAGATTGGTCGTCCGGTCTTCAGATCGATGCCGCTGGCCCAGGTAATTTTCTTGACGAACGGGAAGGCATTTTGAAGCTTGCCGTTTTTTGCATCGACTACGTAGAAAAAGCCATTGCGGTCGGCCTTGCCGCCGAAACGCTTGCCATCCATGTCGAAGGTGACAAACTCGTTGACGCCGTCATAATCCCAGCCATCGTGCGGAGTGCTCTGGTAGCTCCACTTGATCTGCCCGGTGTCCACATCCAATGCGACAGTGGATGACGAATACAGGTTGTCGCCGGGGCGCAAATGGCTATTCCACGGCGATGGATTGCCGGTTCCAAAATATGCCAGGCCGGTCGATGCATCGTAAGTGCCGCCGAGCCAGGTCGCTGCACCGCCGGTTTTCCACAAGTCACCAGGCCAACTCTTGTTGGTGGTGCCGCTGATGCCGTTTTCAATTTCTTTGCCGTCCTTGCCGTACTTGTAACCCATGTGGCCTTCGACCATCGGCCGCGTCCAGACCAGTTCGCCGGTGCGTGGATTGCGCGCTTCGACCCGGCCGACTATGCCGAATTCGCCGCCTGAATTTCCTGTAAGCAGCAATCCTTTAGCAATCAACGGTGCTGCAGTCATTGAATACCCGGCTGCATAATCGCCAATCTTCTCTTTCCAGACGACTTTACCGGTATTTTGATCAAGCGCGACCAGTTGCGCATCGAGCGTGCCGAAAATCACCAGATTGTCATATAGCGCGGCGCCGCGATTGACGACATCGCAACATGGCATGATGCCGTCCGGCAAGCGGTGCTCATATTTCCAGAGCTTGGCACCGGTTTTCAGATCCAGCGCATAAATGCGCGAATAGGAACCGGTCACGAACATCTTGCCGTCGTGAATCAACGGTTGCGATTCCTGTCCGCGCTGCTTTTCTCCGCCGAACGAAAACGACCAGATGGGCGACAGTTTGTCTACGGTTTTGGTGTTGATTTGCGTCAGTTTGGAAAAGCGCTGTCCCTGCTGCCCCATTCCCCATGACAAGACGCTATTGTCTGAATTTTTTTCTATCATTGCATCAGTGACTCCCGCTGCGTGAGCAGCAGAAACGCCGCCGAGCGCCATTCCTACCATCAATCCTAATAATTTTTTATGCACAACAATCTCCTCTTGAAATGACAGATGAACCAATTATGTGAAGCACATAACAACAGGGAGATAGGCAAAGTGCGTGCCATCCGGTAATTCCCTTGAAAAGTCTGTTTTTCAGCCGTAAAACGGATGAAATGAACAATATCTGTTGCAAAAAAGTTGTTCCAATGTGGCAAAACTGAACAGAAAACAAGGGCTTTTTTTTCGGGTATTTTTGTCTTGCCCATGAAATCGGAAGCAAAGTATTCGATATCCGGTTATCGTCCTTGAAACCTGCATAGCAAGTAATCGAAGCAGTGCATCGAGCATCGATTTTTGATGGCAAAGTCTGTACTGACTCAATTTGCAACAGTAATCCTTGTTGTGTTCAAAAAATAATCACTTTTGCCCGAATTGTCTATAGCGCGTTCATGCGTTAAGGAATGTCTTCAGAGGAATCGACAGAGCGTCGCAGCTATAGGTAAGGCCTGATTGTGGAAGGGAGAGCGCCGCTGTTGATGCTGGCATGGCGATTGCAATAGGAAGATGTGCACGGCGCACTTGTTGCAAAGAAAAGACCAACCGACATAATCACTTTAAAAATGAGGACGACATGAATCTCGCAGACATCAGCAAATTAGGCGTCAAGAACCCCTTCAAACAACGTTACGATAATTTCATCGGCGGCAAGTTCGTAGCGCCGATCAAGGGCGAATATTTCGCCAACGTCACACCGATTACCGGTCAGCCCTTCTGCGAAATCGCGCGTTCCACCGCAGAAGATATTGAGCTCGCACTCGATGCAGCGCATGCCGCCAAAGATGCATGGGGCAAAACTTCCCCGGCCGAACGCGCCAACATCCTCAACAAGATTGCCGACCGGATGGAAGCCAATCTTGAATTGATCGCTACCGCCGAAACCATCGACAACGGCAAACCGATCCGTGAAACCATGGCCGCTGACATTCCGCTGGCGATTGACCACTTCCGTTACTTTGCCGGCTGCATCCGCGCCCAGGAAGGCAGCGTTTCCCAGATCGATTCCGAAACCTACGCGTATCACTTTCATGAGCCGCTCGGCGTGGTCGGCCAGATCATTCCGTGGAATTTCCCGATTTTGATGGCAGTCTGGAAGCTGGCGCCTGCGCTGGCTGCCGGCAATTGCGTGGTCATGAAGCCGGCGGAACAAACGCCGGCGTCGATCATGGTCTTGATGGAAGTCATCGGCGACTTGTTGCCGCCTGGCGTATTGAACATTGTCAACGGTTTTGGCCTGGAAGCAGGCAAGCCGCTGGCTTCCAATAAGCGCATCGCCAAGATCGCCTTCACCGGCGAAACCGGTACTGGCCGCCTGATCATGCAATACGCAGCGCAAAACCTGATCCCGGTCACGCTGGAACTGGGCGGCAAATCGCCGAACATCTTCTTTGCCGATGTAATGGATGCGGATGACGAATTCTTCGACAAGTGCCTGGAAGGTTTCGCGATGTTCGCGCTGAACCAGGGCGAAGTCTGCACCTGCCCATCGCGCGTGCTGATCCAAGAGTCGATCTATGAAAAGTTCATGGAGCGTGCGATCAAGCGCGTGGCAGCGATCAAGCAGGGCAATCCGCTCGACAGTTCGACCATGATCGGTGCACAAGCTTCGCAGGAACAGATGGAAAAAATTCTGTCCTATATCGACATCGGCACCCAGGAAGGCGCAAACAAGCTGATAGGCGGCGAACGCAACAATCTCGGCGGCGATCTGGAAGGCGGCTATTATGTCAAGCCGACGGTATTCCAGGGCAACAACAAGATGCGCATTTTCCAGGAAGAGATTTTCGGGCCGGTGGTATCGGTAACGACTTTCAAGGATGAGGCAGAAGCATTGGAAATCGCCAATGACACGCTGTACGGTCTCGGTGCCGGCTTGTGGACTCGCGACGGTTCGCGTGCGTTCCGTGTCGGCCGTGCGATTCAGGCTGGCCGCGTCTGGACCAACTGCTACCATCTGTATCCAGCCCACGCTGCATTCGGCGGTTACAAACAGTCCGGTATCGGCCGTGAAAACCACAAGATGATGTTGGATCACTATCAGCAAACCAAGAATCTGCTGGTCAGCTATAGTCCGAAAGCGCTTGGCTTCTTTTAAGCGTTAAGCGCTGGCCTGTAGGTTCGGCTAACGTTTTTATCAGCCCAACATTGTGCGCACAATGTTGGGCTTCGCAAGCTCAGCGCCAACCTACTGAGGGAGTTGAACTATGACGCACGCAATCCCACGCGTGATGGCAACCCAGGCGACGCTGGATTTGCTGCAGGAACTGCGAAAAAAACACGGGCCGTTGATGTTTTTCCAATCCGGCGGCTGTTGCGACGGCAGCGCGCCGATGTGCTATCCGGCCGGGGAATTCGCCGTTAGCGATACCGACATCCATCTGGGCGACCTCGAGGGCACGCCGTTTTACATGGGGATGGAACAATTCGAATACTGGAAACATACGCAGCTCATCATCGATGTGGTGAGCGGCAATGGCGGCATGTTTTCGCTGGAAAACGGTAGCGGCAAGCGCTTTCTGACGCGCTCGCGCTTGTTTACCGATGCGGAATGGGCGATACTGGAACAGCAGGACCAGATTCAAGAATCATAGGGGGAGCGATTTGACACTGAACGTGACTTCAATTGGCAAATCGTTCGGGCAGCGCAAAGCGCTAGATAACGTCAGTCTGCACGTTGCCGCCGGAGAATTCCTGGCACTGCTGGGGCCCAACGGCGCCGGTAAAACCACGCTATTTCAAATACTTTCGGGACTTTTTACCGCCGATTCCGGAACTGCCGTGATTGGCGGCGCAGACATCGGAAAAACACCGATTGCGGCCCTGTCGCAACTGGGAATCGTGTTCCAGCAACCGGCGCTCGATCTGGACCTGAGCGTCACTGCCAATCTGCAATTTCAGGCCGATCTGCACGGCATTCCCCGCCATGAGGCAAAGCAGCGCATCGCTTCCTGTTTATCGCGTTTCGGCCTGTCGGAACGCGCACAAGACACTGCACGCGTTTTATCCGGCGGCAACCGGCGCAAGGTCGAATTGGCGCGCGCGTTGCTCACCTATCCCAAATTGCTGTTGATGGATGAAGCCACGGTCGGCATCGACCCTGCTTCGCGCATGCAGATCATCGCGGATGTCAAAACCCTGTGCAAGGAGCAAAACATGGCGGTCTTGTGGGCCACCCATCTGGTGGACGAGGCCGACAGCGCGGACCGCATCATCGTGATGGCCAAAGGCCGGGTGCAATTCGACGGACTGTCGGCGCAACTGGTGGCGAACCAGCAATGCGCGACATTGACCGATGCTTTTTTACGCTTGACCGAATAATAAATAACGGGAGACATCGGAGCATGAAAATAACCATACAAAAAATTTTTCCGGCGTGTGCAATGACGCTTGCGCTCGCAGCGGCATTTGCGCTACCGACAGCTGCGTCGGCCAAGCAGACCGGAGCGGTATTCATTTCCAGCGAAAAAGATAATCTGATCACCGTACTGGACGGCAAGACCCAGCAACAGATCGCAACGATCCATGCGTGCAAGCGCCCGCGCCACATGCAGCTAACACCCGACCGCCAGCGATTGATCGCGTTGTGCGGCGATGACGGCAGCGCGTTGGTGGTCGATGTTGCCAGCAAAAAAGTGGTGGACAAGATACCGCTGCAAGAGGGGGCGGAAATATTCGACCTCTCGCCCGATGGCAAAAAACTGTATTTCTCGAATGAAGACGAAGGCACTATCGTTGCAGTCGATCTTGCCAGCAAAAAAATATTCAGAGAAATCAAGGTTGGCCAAGAACCGGAAGGCGTGCTGATGACGCCGGACGGCAAGACGCTGTATGCGACTTCCGAAGTAGCCAGCCTGGTGCATGTGATCGATGTCGCCAGCGGCAAAATCGTCAAGAATATCGAAGTAGGCAAGCGTCCGCGCCGCTTTGCATTGACCCCGGACGGCAAGGAACTGTGGGTCACCTGCGAGCTGGGCGGATCGGTGAGCATCATCCGCACTGCCGACCATAGCATCAAAGGCACGATCAAATTCCAGCCGAAGGGTTTTCGTGTCGACGATGTGACGCCGGTGGGGATGACGATGGCCGCCAACGGCAAAACCGCTTTCGTGGCGCTGGGCAAGGCAAATCATGTAGCGGTGGTCGATGTGGCGAGCATGAAGGTGCAAAATCTAATCCTGGTCGGCAAGCGCGCGTGGGGTTTGGCGCTGTCGCGCGACAATGCGACGCTGTATGTTGCTAATGGCTTGTCGGACGATGTCTCGGTGGTCGATGTCGCCCGAGGCCGTGCAGTGAAAACAGTGAAGGCGGGCCGGGTGCCGCATAGCGTGGTAATCGATGACTGAGCCGACTTTCGATTCGGATGCCCATTCTGGCTTCGGCCGCTGGCGCACGTTGCTGTCTTGTGCGCTTCTCGCATGCGGGAGTTGTGCAGCACAGGCGCGCGAATTGACGATCGGCGTCGTGTATGCGCCGGACGATGCGCGCTATGCATCGAAACGGCTGGAGAAAAGCTTCCCCGGCCAGCCGCTGGGCCGGCCCAAAGCGGGTGCTGAGGTCGCCATTGCCGAATCGGAATTTCAGCTGGCCAATGCCGGCCTGAAAATTGCGCTGCAGGAAGTGCCGCTGGATACCGTGCAGCAGGCGCGCACGCAAATCGTGGCGTTGGCGCAAAAGGGCGTCAGGCATTTTCTGCTCGACCTGCCGGGCCCGGCGGTAGCGGAATTGAGCAAGTCGTTGCAATCGACCGATGTGGTGCTGTTCAATGTATCGGCACCGGAAGACAATTTGCGGCGTGCCGCCTGCAGCCCGAACCTGTTTCATACGCTGCCGGATGAATCGATGATGGCGGATGCGACCGCGCAATTCCTGACCGCACACAAGTGGACCAGAGTGCTGCTGTTGACCAGCACCGCGGCCGCCGACGCAGCGCGTATCAGTGCAACCCGCCAGGCGATCAAGCGTTACGGCATCAAGGTGGTCGCAGATAAAATTTTCAAGCTGTCGAATGACCCGCGTGAGCGCGAATTGGGCAATGTTGCATTGCTCACTGCCGGGATCGATGCCGATGTGGTGTGGGTGGTGGATGCCGACGGTGAATTCGCGCGCGATGTGCCTTACCGGGTAAATTTGCCGCGGCCGGTGGTCGGCAGCGCCGGACTGGTGGCAGAAGCTTGGCAAACTTCATGGGAGCGCTACGGTGCGCCGCAATTGTCGCGGCGCTTCAAAAAAATGACAAGTCGGCCGATGGCGGGCGCCGATTGGGCTGCATGGATTGCGACCAAGGCGATTATCGAGGTCGCGATCAAGCTGCCGGACGCACGCGCGCATCGGCGTGCGTTGCGCAACCCGGATCTGGCACTGGACGGTTTCAAGGGCGCACGCCTGTCGTTTCGCGCGTGGGATCAGCAACTGCGGCAACCGGTGTTTCTTGCCCATGGCGGCATCGGCGGCGGTATTGCCGGGGTTGCGCCTTTCGACGGCTTTTTGCATCCCAGCAATAACCTCGATACGCTGGGTGCCGACCAGAAGGAATCGCCCTGCAAACTCAGCGACAGTGGCAACAACGCGCCCGGAAGCAAAAAATGAAAACCGCACACGCGTTGCTGGCCTTGCGCGCGATTGCCGGGCGCGAAATCCACAAATTCCTGCGCCAGCCGGGCCGCTTGATTTCATCGCTGGTGCGCCCGGCGCTGTGGCTGGTGGTGTTCGCGGCCGGATTCCAGAACGTATTCGGGGTCGCGATCCTGCCGCCGTACGAAACGTACGTCGAATACCGGGTCTACATGGTGCCCGGCCTGGCGATGATGGTGTGCCTGTTCAATGGTATGCAATCGTCGCTGGCGATGGTGTACGACCGCGAGATGGGCGTGATGCGGCTGTTGCTGACCGCGCCGCTGCCGCGCGCTTATTTGCTGGCGTGCAAGCTGCTGGGCACCACTTTTCTGTCGGTGTTGCAAGTCGTCGCTTTTTTCCTGCTGGCGCTGTTGTTCGGCATTGATCTTACCTTCCGGCAAATCGCCATCGCAATGCCGATCGTCGCGCTGGGTGCTTTCATGTTGTCTGCTTTCGGGCTGATGCTGTCGGTATACATCAAGCAACTAGAAAATTTCGCCGGCACCATGAATTTCGTGATTTTCCCGATGTTTTTCCTGTCGACGGCCTTGTATCCGCTATGGAAAATCCAGGAATCGGGTGCGCAATGGATTTATGTACTGACCCGTTTCAATCCGTTTACGCATGCAATCGAAGCGTTGCGTTTCGCACTGTATGGCCAGATCGAGCCGGTTTCTCTGGCGGTGGTTGCAGTCAGCACTATCGTTTTTTATTTAATCGCTGCAGTCGGATATGACCCGCAGCGAGGTTTGATCAAATCCGCGTAAGAACATGGGCCCGATCATTCCTCATTATTTTGCATGGAGCAGCGTAATGCCGACTCGCCTTTACCTTCGCATCTTGGCAGCGCTGTGCTTGCTGCTTCCGATGTCCGTTCTTCAGGCCGTCGAAAAGCCGTTAACCCCGCTGCGTGTGGGCGTGCTGGAATTCGGCACCGTCAATTGGGAGCTGGAGGTGATCCAAAGCCGCGAACTGGCCAAAAAGCGCGGCATCGATTTGAAAATCGTGCCGCTGGCGTCCGGCGACGCTTCCACCGTAGCGCTGCAAGGCGGTGCGGTGGACATGATCGTGTCCGACTGGATCTGGGTCACCCGCCAGCGCGCCGAGTCCAATCTGTATACCTTCGCACCGTTTTCGAACGCGGTGGGGGCGGTGATGGTCAAGCCCGATAGCGGCATCAGGCAATTAGCCGATTTGCGGGGCAAAAAAATAGGCGTTGCAGGCGGCCCGATGGATAAAACCTGGCTGTTGCTGCGCGCCTATGCGCAACGCAAGCTCGGCGTCGATTTGACGCAAGCGGCGGAACCGAGCTATGCAGCGCCGCCGTTGCTCAACGAACTGGCATTGCGCGGGCAAGTGGATGCGGCACTGAATTTCTGGAATTATGCGGCGCGTCTGGAAGTAAGCGGCATGCAGCCCTTGATCGAAGTGCCGGAAATTCTCAGGGGGCTCGGAATTGAAAAGCCGATTCCCTTGATCGGTTGGGTGTTCCGCGAAGATTGGGCTGCGGCCAATACTGCGGCGGTCAAAGGCTTCCTGGCAGCATCGTATGAAGCGAAAGCCATTCTGGCCAGTTCGGATGCGCAATGGGATCGCCTCAGGCCGAAAATGCGGGCGGAAAACGATGCAGTCTTCAAAGCGCTGCGTGCGAAATTCCGGGCTGGCATTCCGACATGCTCCGATCCGGACACCATGACCGCAGTTGCCGCCACCTTCAAGATACTGGCCGATACGGGCGGCGAAAAACTGGTCGGCAAGTCCAGAAGCCTGACAAGCGGCACTTTCTGGCCCGGTTTTGCACTACCGCCATGCAACAAGCATTGAAACCTGCGTTGGAATCCGGCGCGCAATTCATGCAAGGGCGCTGGGCCCGGATTTTGCCGGTATTGCTGTTTGTCTGCGTTTGGCAAGTGCTGGCGATAACACTGGAAAGCAAAACCCTGCCGCCGCCTAGCGCGGTGATATCTACTTTGTGGCACGAGCTGCGTACCGGCGATTTGCTGTTTCATCTCGGCATGACGTTGCGCCGGGTCGGGTTCAGCTTTGTCGCCGCGATGCTGATCGGCGTGGCGCTGGGCATTCTGATGGGCAACTCCAAAAATTGGGATCGCCTGCTCGATACTTTCCTGATCCTGGGACTGAATATCCCTGCGCTGGTGATCATCATCCTGTGCTACATCTGGTTCGGCCTGTCCGAAACGGCGGCGGTGCTGGCGGTGACCGTAAACAAAATTCCGATGGTTGCCATCAGCTTGCGCGAAGGTGCGCGCGCGGTGGACAAGAACCTGCTGCAAGTGGCGCACGTGTATCGCTTGTCGCGCCGCGAAACTTTTTTCAAGGTGTATCTGCCGCAACTCATCCCCTATTTGTTTGGTTCGGCCCGCAATGGTCTGGCATTGATCTGGAAAATCGTGCTGGTGGTCGAGCTGCTGGGACGCAGCAACGGAGTCGGCTTTCAGATCGGCAGTTATTTTCATTTTTTCGATATCACCGGCATTCTGGCGTATACGCTGGCATTCGCGTTGGTGATTTTCGGTGTCGAAGCGCTGGTGCTGCGCCCGCTCGAAACCTATCTGAACCGGTGGCGCACGTGAATTCGTTGACGGTCGATATCCGCAGGAAAGCGTATCCGAACGGCTGCTGCGCGATTGAAAACCTGGCATTTGCCGCGCAGCCCGGCGAATTCGTCGCGATTGTCGGTCCTTCCGGTGCCGGCAAGACTACTTTGCTCAACCTGATCGCGGGGCTGGATCGGAAGATGGAAGGCAGCATCGCCTTGCATTCGGAAGCGGCACTCCAACTTGCTCCGGCAATCGGCTTCATGTTCCAGGAGCCGCGCCTGATGCCGTGGCTGACCGTGCAGCAAAATCTTGAAATGGTGCTGGCCCCGCACGCGCGCGCGCATCAAGCGGCATCATTGCAGGATTTGCTGGCGCTGGTGGGCTTGCCCGGATGCGGCGCGCTGTTTCCCGGCCAGTTATCGGGCGGCATGCAGCGCCGGGTGGCGCTGCTGCGCGCCTTCATCGTCGAGCCGGATGTATTGCTGATGGACGAACCGTTTCAGTCGCTCGATGCGCCGACTGCCGAGCAGCTCAGGGTCTTGCTGCAAGAGCTGTGGCAGCGCACGCGTCCGAGCGTGCTGTTTGTCACCCACAGCCTGCGCGAAGCACTCAGCGTGGCCGACCGGATTCTTTTTCTGTCATCGCGACCTTCCAGAATCATTCTGGATTTTGCAGTCGATTTGCAGCGCCCGCGCACCATCGAAGACCTGTCGGTGCAGCAATTGCATACATCGCTGCTCGATCGCTATCCGCAATTGCTGGAAGGGCGGATTACGCCTGCGCAAGAAAAACCCCCGTCTGGCACGGCCTTGCACGCGGCCAAAGCTTAAAGCAGAAGTCGCGCTTCCGCCTTCCAATGTGGCAATTTCCTCTGGCGGCAACCGACCGCCACGATTGCCGCAGATACTATGAAAATGTGTGCTGAACGGTGCGGATTTTGACGGCTTTTCGCCCTGATACCGTTATCCGAAATGCACGCCGTAAACGGATATCGGTATCAGGTGGCCGAACCATGCATTAATGTTCTGTGACCGTTCCGCGCCAGGCGCCGGTTTCTTTTCCGCGGCTTTCCAGCATTTCCTTGAACCGCTTCAAATTGCCTTTTGCCTGCATTTTTACTACACCGAAGGCATCGCCGATTTGTTCGGTGACGCTCTCCGGGTCGTAATCCATTTGCAACATGATTCTGGTGGCGGAATCCGAAATTTTATGGAACGTAACAACCCCGGCGTTGCTGACACCGCTTGTGCTGCGCCAAGCAATGCGTTTGTCGGGAATTTGTTCGGTGATTTCAGCGTCCCATTCCTTTTCTTTTCCGGCAACATCGGCACGCCAATGTAAATGTTTGTCATCCAGTTGCCGCACTTCGTGCACGCTGTCCATAAACTTTGGAAAATCCTGAAATTGGGTCCATTGGTTGTACGCAGTGCTCACCGGTACATTGACTTCGATCGATTCTTCCACCGACGACTTCATGCCTGAATTACGCATTTTTTTAAGCTGCTTCGACAAGAGAACTCCGCCCACGGCAAGCGCGGCGACTGTAACAATTCTGTTTGGCATTTTGCATCTCCTTTATGGTGAGAGTTCATTTGCGTGAACTGGTCGTTTTTGATACTGCGCAATAATTACGTTGTTGCCAAATGACAGTTTTGCTTTGCCATTCCTTGCTAGTTCACCCTTCTATTTTCGCGCTGGCTTCAAAAATTAAATATCTTTTTCGCAACAACGAACGGATAGGACATTAGAAAAATATTATGGTTCGATCCGGGGCAGGCGAGCGAAAGGCTTTTTTAAGCCATCAACGCTAAATTTAATTTTCCTCAAACACAGTTGACGGTCACAAACGTGAAAGTGGCAAGACCAGCGGTGCGCGGCGTTCCGGAACGGTTGCCGCAACTCAAAACGCATGGCGTTTGCAATGTCCGTACTTCGGTCATAAGGTAAAAAGCGATGGCAAACAACGCAAAGCCGATCCTTGAAAAACCGCAGCCAATTTCTCTTCAATGTCGATGACGGAAGATAACTGCCTGAGTCGGCCGGTGCCGCTGCACGGTAGCCGTCGCGCAGGGCGAAAAATTGTAATTCGCGCGATATTGCAGGAGTATGGCAAAAATACATACTGTTTCCGCACTATTTTAAAGCTGAATTAAATATACATAGCCTTGTATGTAAATGAGGAAAAATAGAAACATCCAGTTGCAGCCGCTGCTACAGAAAATCGCTAGGCCCGGCTCCGGTTATTCGCGATACCCGGTTCCCGTCTTTCTGGTGTTTTTCATTCGGGTGGTCATCCGATAATGGTGCGTATGTTCCGGGCATTCCGGATCGTCTGAATCTCATCTGCATATCGTTTGACTATCGGAAAGGATGTCGCCATGCCCAAGGAATCTACCGGAGTGAGTCTGGACGGCCAGGGCAAACCGCTGTGGCTGGCGCTCGAATTGACTTACCGCTGCCCGCTGAAATGCTCATGGTGCAGCAACCCGCTCGATTTCGAGGATTATGCCGCGCTCGAACTGTCGACCGACGAATGGCGGCGCGTGATGCGCGAAGCGCGCGCGCTGGGGTCGCTGCAGGTCGGCTTCACCGGCGGCGAACCGTTGCAGCGCAAGGATCTCGAAGAACTGGTCGCGTATGCGGAGGAAATCGGCCTGTACAGCAACCTGATCACGTCCGGCGTCGGCCTCAGTGAAGAGCGCCTGATCGCGCTGAAACAGGCCGGCTTGAAGCAGATCCAGCTGTCGATGCAATCGACCGAGGCCGCGCTGACCGATGAACTGGTCGGCGCCAAAGCGCATCTGCTGAAGCTGGAAGCGGCGCGGCTGATCAAGGCGCACGGCTTTCCGATGGTGCTGAACATGCCAGTCGGGCGCCAGAACATCACCCAGGTCGGCGCGATGATCGATTATGCGGCCGGGCTCGGCGCCGAATACCTGGAGCTGGCCAACCTGCAGTATTACAACTGGGCGCTGATCAATCGCGAAGAACTGATGCCGAGCCTGGAGCAGGTGCGCGCGGCGGAAGCGGTGGTGCAGGACAAGCGTGCACAGCTGGGCAAGAAAATGGCGATCTACTACGTGATTCCCGATTATTACGAAGAGCGCCCGAAGGCTTGCATGAACGGCTGGGGCGCGATCCATCTGACCGTCGCGCCGGACGGCGTGGCGATGCCGTGCCAGGAGTCGCGCATGATTCCGGGCCTGGAATTCGTGTCGGTGCGCGACCGGCCGCTGGACTGGATCTGGCACGAGTCGCCGCTGTTCCGCAAATACCGCGGGCTGGACTGGCTGCCGGAAGCTTGCCGCAGCTGCGACGAACGCGAGAAGGATTTCGGCGGCTGCCGTTGCCAGGCGTTCCTGTTGACCGGCGATGCCGGCAATACCGATCCGGCCTGCAGCAAATCGCCGCACCATCATCTGATCCAGGCTGCGGTGCAAGCGACCGCGCAGGCGATCCGCTTTCATAAACCGCTGGTCAGGCGCGCCAACGGCGTGATGTCGACTGCCTTCATGGAGCAATGAATGCGCCATCCGTATGACACCGCAGCCGGCACCGTACTGTTGGGCGTGTTGCTGACCGCATTGCTGCTGGCACTGCTGCATTTTGTAATTCTGTGAGGCTGACATGGATGCTGCGATTGTAGATCTGCTGCTGCGCTGGGCGCACTTCATGGCCGGCGTGATCTGGGTCGGCCATAACTATTCGAGCGTGGTGCAGCGGCCGACTTACCGGCCGCTGTGCGCGGAGGACTTGAGCAGCGACGACAGTCCGCGCTTCCAGGCACTGCTCAACCGCGAACACGGGGTTTTCCGCTGGGCATCCGTGGTGACCTGGAGCGCCGGACTGCTGATGCTGTGGCAGCGCGGCACGCTGGACGGAGCGCTGAGCCTGTCCGGTGCGCTGGCGCCGATCGGCATCGGCATGTATATCGGTACCCTGATGATGCTCAACGCCTGGTTCGTGCTGTGGCCGCACCAGCAGAAGGTGCTGGGGCTGGTGCCTGCCACCATTCCCGAGCGGCTGCGCTGCTCGCGCATCAGCCACCTGTCGTCGCGCACCAACACCATGCTGTCGGTGCCGCTGCTGTTCTTCATGGCGGCCGGCGCGCACGGCGGCGCTTACCTGTTCAAATGATGCCAATGATGCAGGGCTACAACTTCGCGTCCGGCCCGGCCCGGCTGCCGGACGCGGTGCTGGCGCGCGCGCAGCAGGAATTGCTGGTGCGCGACGGCGACGGCATCAGCGCCGCCGAACGGCCGTTTACCGGACCTGCGTTTCGCGCCATGCTGGCGCACGCGCGCCGGCGCCTGGCCGAACTGCTGGCGCTGCCGGACAATTACCGGATTCTGTTTTTGGCTGGCGGTGCGATGCACCAGTTCTCGATGGTGCCGCTCAATCTGCTGGGCGATTCGCGCCGCGCCGCCTACGCGGATTCCGGCTACTGGTCGCGGCGCGCAATGGCCGAGGCCGCGCGCTACACCGAGGTGACGCTGGCCGCGCAATTCGCCGGCGACATGCCGCTGGCCGCGCCGCCGCTGGGTGACTGGCAACTGCCGGCCGACAGCGCGTATTGCCACATCACGCCCAATGAAACGGTCGACGGCGTTGCCTACCCGGCGCTGCCCGATTGCGGCAGCGTCCCGCTGGTGGCAGACGCGACTTCGTGCCTGCTGACCGCGCCGCTGGACGTGTCGCGCTTCGGGCTGATCTATGCGGCAGCGCAAAAAAACATCGGCATCGCCGGCATGACGCTGGTAATCGTGCGCGAGGATTTGCTGCAGCGCCCGGCGCCGCTGGTGCCGGCGCCGTTTTCCTACCGGATTCAGGCCGAACAGAACAGTTGCGTGAACACACCGCCGACCGTCGCGATCCATCTGGCCGGCATGGTGTTCGACTGGATCGCCGACAATGGCGGGCTGGCCGCGATGGGCGAACGCAACCGGCGCAAGGCGGCGCAATTGTATGCGGCGATCGATGTCAGCGGCGGCTTTTACCGCGCACCGGTGGCTGTCGGCCATCGCTCGACCAGCAATGTGCGTTTTCACCTTGCCGACGCGGCGCTGACTGACGCTTTCATCGCTACGGCAGAGCAGCGCGGCCTCCATAATCTGCGCGGCCACAGCCAGCTCGGCGGCTTGCGCGCCAGCCTGTACAACGCAATGCCGGAGGCCGGCGTCGCGGCGCTGACTGCCTGCATGGCCGACTTTGCGCGGCGCTGCGGATGAAGTGCTTGCTGCCGCCCTTGGGACTGGCCGGCGGCATCGACCGCGACGGCAGCCGCGCGGCCGAATTGCTGGCGGCCGGTTTCGGCAGCGTCGAGTTCGGCACTGTCACGCCTGACGCGCAGCCGGGCTGCCGTTCCAGCGTCGCGCTGCTGACGCAGCGGCTTGCTGCGCTCGGTCCCCGCCTGCCGGCTGCACAGGACCGCACGCTGATCGGCATCGGCATCGGCCTGGGTCTGGGGCAGGGCGCAGAATTGACGGCGCTGGGCGCGCACTGGCTGGCCGGATTGCAGACGGCATGGCCGGTCGCCGATTACCTGAGTTTCAATTTGAGTGCGGCTGCCAACCGGCCGTTGCTGGCGCCCGAACATGCGAGGTTGCTGACCCGAGCACTGGCCACCGTCGCCAATGAGCGCGAGTGGCTGACGGTCGAGAGCCGGCGCCGCGTGGCGCTGACGCTGAAGCTGCCTCTGGAGGGGCCGTCGCTGTCGACGGCGACGCAAATGGCACTGGCGGCGGGTTTTGATGCGGTAATCGCAGTGCTGCCGCAGCGGCCTGAGCGCCTTGACTGGCTGCACGCATGGGCGCAGAACATCGACGGTGCGGCGCAACTGGTGGCGGTCGGCGGCATCCGCAGCAACGCCGATGTGCGAGCCGCGCTGGACGCCGGTGCGAGCGGGATTCAGGTGCATCGCGTGTTCGCCGAACAGGGCAGCGCTTGCCTGCCGCCGCTGCTGGCAGGGTTGACGCCGGTGGATCGGGGCAGGGGAGATCGCATCTCATGATTTTCACGAGATGAATTTGGATGAAGCACGCTGGCGGGCGCCGCCCGATTGGCGAATACTTGGTACAGGTGCAGCATATCGTCGCACCCTAATTTAGGAGATACATGATGACTTGGGAAAATCCTGCTTACTGCGAAATCCGTCTCGGCTTTGAAGTTACTGCATACGTCTATACGCGTTAAACGCATCCAACATAATGCTACTGCGCCACCTTCGCTTGGGCCTGCGATGCTCATCGTACAGTTGGTACGATTGCGCTTCTCAACCCAACCGAAGGCCGCCCGCTACGCATTCTGTTAGACGCTTTAAGCGCGGTTGGAAGCGGCGAGTTGCCGCTTCTGTCCCTTACCCCGAGCTTGCGAGATCGAAATGACACTGTCCGCCAACGTCGTGCCCCGGCTGTCGCCCCACTATGTGTTCCGCTGGGAAGAAAGCCAGACCGCCTACATCCTGCTGTATCCGGAAGGCCTGATCAAGCTCAATGGTTCAGCCGGTGAAATACTCAAGCGTTGCGACGGCCAGCGCAGCGTCGCCGATATCGTCACTGACCTGCAGGCGGCATTTCCCGGCAACGGCGAGGAAATCAGCCGCGGCACGCAGGCGTTCATCGACCTCGCGCAGGACAAGGGCTGGCTGCACGTTTGATTCCACCGCAAAATCAGCCCTTCGTGTTCCCGATTGATTGTGCAATCGAACGGCTGGCAGTCCTCGCTCAGGCTTCTATAAAACCGCTGCGCAGTGCGACCATCGTCATTTCGGCCGCGTTGTGGACATTGAGTTTTTGCTTGATGTGATACAGATGGGTGCCGACGGTGCTGGGGCTGAGGTGGAAGTCGTGCGCGACTTCATTGACCGAGCGGCCCTGCGCCAGTTGCAGGAACACCAGCAGTTCCTTGTCGGTCAGCGTGCCGGCCGGATCGGCGTCGCCGGTCAGGTGCGCCAGCGCCACAGATTGCGCCAGTTCCGGATCGAGGTAGCGCTGGTCGCGGCTGACCTGATGCACGGCCTTGACCAGTTCTTCCGGCGGGCAGCGCTTGCTCAGATAGCCGAGCGCGCCGGCTTTCAGCGCGCGCACCGGCGTAATCGCGTCGTGGTGCGCTGACAGCATCAGCACGCGCGCGGCCGGATGGCGGCTGCGCAGGCGCATCAGCGCCGCCAGCCCGCCCATGCCGGGCATCGAGATATCCATCACCAGCACATCCGGCTGTGTGTCGTCGTACCGGCTCAGTGCTGCCTCGCCGCTGTCGGCTTCAATCACCCGGGCTGCGCCGGCGCCTTCCAGCAGCAGGCGAAAACCCATGCGGACGAGCGCGTGATCGTCGGCCAGCAGGACGGTCAGATGGTTCAGTACAGTGTTCATCGCAAGTGCTCCATTGAAGAGGTGCAAAATATCTATTTAATGTGAAAGAGGCGTAGCGACTCACGTCGCTCCTCTCTCTCGCAGGCGGGAGAGAGGTTGGGTATGAGGGAGTTCCTGGCTGGCCGGTACCCGGCTCCCAGGCAGGCGTGCGCGCAAACATGTGCCGCCACCCGCGATGCCGGCGACCGATAGTTCTCCGTGCAGCGCCGCAACCCGTTCGCGCATGCCGGTCAGGCCGAAGCCGCATCCTGTATTGCCGCTGGTGCCGGACAGGCCGCGCCCGTTGTCGGCCAGCGTCAGTTCCAGCCATTCGCCATCAGCCAGCTGCACCGTATGCAGCGTCAGCTGCACCTGTGCGGCCGCCGCGTGGCGCACCACGTTGGTCAAGCCTTCCTGAATGATGCGCAGCACGGCCAGCGCCAGCTCGTCGCCGACCTGCAGCGTGCCGGTACGGATGTCGGCGTGCAGCGCCAGCTCCGGGTAATGCTGCTGCCAGGTTTCCAGATAGTGCTGCAGCGCGTGCTGCAGATCGTTTTCCGTATTGTCGCCGAGCGGACGTAGCCGCTGCAGGATGCGGCGTATGCCTTCCTGGATCTGGTTGGTGACCGCGATAATGCTCTGCGCGTGGCCGTGCAGCGCCGGCTGATCTGTGGTGCGCTGGACGATCGCGCCGGACAATGCACGCACTGCGGTAATGCCTTGCGCCAGTTCGTCGTGCAGTTCGCGGGCGATGCCGCGCCGTTCCGCTTCGAGCCGCGCCTGCAGCAGGCGCGCCAGTTCCCGTTCGCTGTCGAGCCGGACATTGTCGTTGACCGCTTCGTTCAGTCGATCCGCCATGCCGTTGAAGGCCGTGGCCAGCCGGTTCAGGTCGCGGCTCGCATAGAGCGGCAAGCGGGTATCGAAACGGCCTTGGCCGGTGCGTTCCAGTGCGGCCTGGATTTGGTCGAGCGGATGCAAGGCCCGGTTCAGTGCCCAGCGTGCCGCGATGAACAGGCCGGCCAGCAGCGCGCAAGCCCAGGCGGTTATCGCAGACAAGCTGTCCCACGCATCGAGGCTGGCGCGTGAAGGATCGGGGGTAAGAATCAGGGTCAGGTCGCCGGCACTGATGCGGCGCTGCGCAAAAGCCGGTTCGGTGATGTGGGCAAACCAGTTTGGAGAAGCGCGGCCCGCCTTGTAGCTCGGTTGCGGCGACAGATATACGCGCCGGCCTGCACTATCGATGATTTCGAGCGCATTGGCGCGGATGCGGCCGACTGCCTGAATATCTGCCAGCAGCAGTGCACGGGTTGACTCTGACGGTGCTGCATGCGTTTCTCCGACCAGCACCTTCAACCATTGTTCGCAGACGCGGGTGGCGGCTTCGACTTCTTCATGAATGCTGTCGCGGGTATTGCTGAGCCACAATCCTCCCAGTGCCAGCATCAGGCTGGCCACCACGCCAGTCAGCAGCAGGCTGATGCGGGTATGTAGCGTGAATTGACTGCATGTATTGCGCTGCGCTTGCGATTCAGGACAGGACGGCGGCATCGTTTGTTCTCCATTGCAAGTGCCCGAAGGCGGCTTTCACATGAAAAATAAAGCAAAAAACGTACCCGGTGGTCTGCGCGCATGTAAAAACTGCTGCGGCTGCAAGTAGCCAAGCGTTAATGCGGGTTGGCAATAGCGCATGCAGCAGGCATGGAGGCAATTGTCATACAACCGGCGCACGCAATTGGTCTGTTTTGCAACAGTTGTTCTGTGCAAGTCAGGCGAGGGAGCGTCATCGGGCCAGTGAATGCGTTAAACGCTCCGATTTTTGGCTGCCGCCATATCCATCATCCAATGGCATCGTTACTCCTCTGCCTGATCAGGCAATTTCAGGCGGCCGGTGTGGAAGTCATATTCGTATACCTCGCCATAGCGGCCCCATTCAATCTCTATTTGCAGCACGCGTTGCGCTTCCGTCCTGAGTTTGAGAAATCGGCAGTGATCGTGGCGCAGTCGTGCGACAGCGCCTTCAGCCGGCATCAGGCTTTCTGTATTTTGCAGGAGTATGCTGATAATGCATGCCGTTCCCGTACAGTTATATTGCGGTATTTAAAATACATGCACGGGTATTTCCCGTGCATGAGGCCGCAATATCAAGCCTTTGGGGTCGGCTTGCGCTTGGGCGCTGCTGGCGAGGATTTTGCCGCCGCCGGTTTCGGCGCTGCTTCTGCCGTAGGTTTGCGGGTTGCGGCCGATGCCTTGGGCGTTGCCGCAGCGTCATCCGCCTTTGGCTCGGGCTCAGTGATCGCATTGCTGACCGCCTGCTTGAACTGGTTTTGCAAGATGTTCCACCATGCGGTCGGGCTGGCCATCTGGGCTGCCAGGTCTTCGGACGCGCTCACTGTCGCCTTGGGTTCGGGGGCGCTGGCCGGTTCGGGTTTGGCCACTGCGGCGGGCGGTGCAGCCGGGCTGGTTTTGGCGGGCTGCAATGAAGACCAGAAGGCGGTGGCATCGAATTTGTCTTCCGCACCGCTTACTGCCGACTGGAAAGCGGTGCTCATCGATTGCAGCGTGCCGAGGGTGGCGCGTTGCACTTCCATTGCCTGGATCGTATTGCGCAACATGGCCATGTTGACGTTGAGCCAGGATTCGACTGTCTTGAGGTCGTTTATTTTCTGCTCCAACTCTTCCACCGACAGGGTGGGAGCTATCATCGCCGGCATGCCGGGAACGCTCATGCCGCCCCATAGCTTCTTGACGAAATCGAGTGTGTCGCTCATCGGGCCTGCACCGGACATATTCCCCTGGGTCATGATCGCTCTCCGTTGTATAAATTATCAGCGTAGCAGATATGAACGTCCGGCGACAGCGCCAAACAATGCAAAACCGCAAACGATCGTCGGAATTATCGCGCCGCATCCGATAGTCCGCCGGCAACGCAGTAAGCGGGCCGCTCAGCGCGACTTCGGCCTTGAAATCGCAGTCGCTGCCTCGATTGTCGCAGCGTATGCCGCTGCCAGCATATACACTTGCAAGATGATTAGATCCCGCCCCTCGATGCCACGCAACCGGTCAAAACATCGGTCAGCACGCTGGCTTGCGGTGCTGCTTGCATCGGTGCTGTTGCACGGGATAGTTCTGGATCTGGCCGCAGGAAAAATCGGCATTCCCGCGCCTGCGCCGCAAGCGCTGCCCGATAACGTCGTTTCCGTGCAATTGCAGTTGCGCCAGACCGCGCAACCAGTCCCGGCGCCGGTTCCGGCACCAATGCCGTTACCGCGGCCCAAGCCGAAACCGCGTCTAACGCCGAGTCCGGTACCGGCGCCGCAACCGGTCATGCGCGACCCGAGCGGGCCGGTAATTGCAGAGTCTCCGGAGCCCGAGACCGTTCCGCCGGCAGACGAGATGGCGGGGATGGCGGCGCCCGGCAGCAGCAGGGAGCCTGCGATCGTGCTGGCGCCCGGCGATGTGCCGGCGGTGCCGTCCGCGCCCGATGCGCGATCCGGGAACGCGGCGCTTGCGCAACAGCCGCAGAACCAGCCGAATCCGCCGCCGTCGGCGTTATTGAAGTACGAGGTGGAATCGACCAAGGATGGCAAGGCCGTCTACGGCAGCGGCAAGATCGCCTGGCATACCGACGGCAATGCGTATGCGGTCATTGGCGAAGCCAGCGTGTTGTTTTTTACCGTGCTGGAATTTCGCAGCGAGGGCGAGTTCGACAGCTTCGGCGTAGCGCCGCTGCTGTATACCGAAAAGCGCTTGCGCAAGCCAGCCACCAATACCCACTTCCAGCGCGAACCGAAGATCGTCAGCTTTTCCGCGTCGACCGTCACCTATCCGCGTCAGGGCGGCGAACAGGATCGCGCCAGCATCATCTGGCAACTTGCGGCGCTGGGACGCGGCAACGGCAGCCTGTTCGCGCCCGGCGTTGGGCTCGATGTCGTGGTGGCCGGCGTGCGTGATGCCGATACCTGGAACATTCGCGTGATCGGCCTGGAATCGATCCGGATTCCAGCCGGGGAAATGCAAGCCTGGCATCTGGCGCGGCAACCGCGTGCCGCTTCGTACGACCAGAAAATCGATATCTGGCTGGCGCCGCAGCAGCAGTGGTATCCGGTGCGGCTGCGGTATACCGATAAAAACGGCGATTATCTCGACATGGCCGCTTCAGCCATCGAGCCGCTCGCGCCGCCCCCGGTGCGCGAATATTAAATGTTAAACCTTCAACGCCTGCCGCTGTCCATGCTCGGCCACCGGTAAACATTCTTCACCGGCTGCGCAGCGGGAAGACGCAGCGCCGGTGGCATCGCGCAAGCGCGGTGCAGCGTTGCTGCCAAACCGGCGCTTGCTGAAAACGCAAGAAAATTTCGGCGTGTAAAATCGTTTCACGCGATCAGGGAGTTGCAATCCAAGTACTTGATCTGACTACTAAATCCCCGCATCAGATCGCATCATTTAGGGCAATAAAAATGTTGAAAAAAATTCTTCCCGCCGTCCTCACGCTCTGTCTGTGCGGCACCGGTCTTGCCGTGGCTGCGCAGGCATTGCCTGAGCATCCGGTCAAACGGTATGCGATCGATCTGGCGCCGTCCGCCGACTTGTTCTATGCGATCGAATCCAAACAGAGCGGTTTGTCCCTGCGCGGCACAGCCAAGGTCGTATGGCGTGCCCAGGACCGGCAATACAGCATCGATAACCAGACCGATGCAATGTTGCTGGGTCGGATTCTGGAAGCCGGCAGCAACGGCGCGATTGATGAATTTGGTTTGGCGCCGTTGCAATCGACCGAAAAACGCTTGCGCAAGCCCCTCACCACCACGCAATTCGACCGGCAGGACAAGATGATCCGGTTTACCGAATCCGAACGCAGTTATCCGTTGCAGGGCGGGGAACAGGACCGCACCAGCATTATCTGGCAATTGGTAGCGGTTGCGCGCGGCGCGCCGAAGCAGTTCAAGACCGGTTCGCAGTGGCAGTTTTTTGTCGCCGGGCAGCGCGATGCGCAAACCTGGAGCTTCAAGGTGATCGGGAAAGAGGCGATCGATACGCCGCTGGGCAAGTTGCAAACGATCCATGTACTGAAAGCGCCGCCGCCAGATTCGCACGAGCAGCAGCTCGATATCTGGCTGGCGCCCGCGCGCGAATGGTATCCGGTACGGGTACGTTTTGCCGATGCAGATCACGATTTCATCGAGCAAACGCTGCAGCGCGTCGAAAAGGTCAATTGATATGCTGTGGCGTGTATTTTTTGTTGTGGCAAGAAATATATGCGTAAGATTGCCTGTTTTTCGGCATACCCCGTCATTTTTTCATAACGGGGCACGATGAAGTCAAGACTTCATCGTGCCAAATCAATAGTCGCGATAAAAATCCGGACTCAGTTGACGCACGCAGCGGAAGTGCCGGGTGTCGCATTGATCAGCGGCAGCAATTGCGGCGCCAGCACTTTCAGCAGTTGCACCGGCAAGCCGCTGGTGAAGTCGTAATCGGCCGCTTGCGGGCCGGCTACGTAGGCGATGATGGTGCCGAAAAAACGTGCATCGATGTTGAACACGAAAGTGGCGGTGCGGTTGACCACCCGCGATGAAATCAGTTGGCCGCCGGCACCGTAAGTGTCAAACCGATGGTCGCCGGTGCCGGTCTTGCCGCCGACCGGAATGCTGCTGCCGTCGGGCCGCACGAACGCTTGCCGCACCCGTTTTGCGGTTCCTTCTTCGACCACCAGCCGCAATGCGCCGCGCACCGCTTGCGCGACTTCCGGCGCCAGCACCTGTTCTGCCGCGCCGGCTTTATGCCGCAACAGGGTTTCATACGGCGTGGCGGCGGCGAAGTGCAGCGACCGGATGCGCATGTCGGGTTTTCTGACGCCATCGTTGACGATGATCCCCATCATTTCCGCCAGCGCCGCCGGACGGTCGGCCGACGCGCCCAGCGCCGACGCGTAAGACGGCACCATTGCATCGAACGGATAGCCGAGCCGCACCCATTGCCGGTGGACTTCCAGAAAACCTTCGCCTTCGAGCAGGTTCAGAATCCGCGTGTCCTGCTTGTTCTTGCGCCGGGTCTTGAACAGCCACGCATACACGTCCTGGCGCTGCTGCGCGCTGGCTTGCATGACTTGCGTTTGGGTTGCGTTCGGGTGGGTGCGCAGGTAGCCGACCAGCCATAATTCCAGCGGATGAATCCTCGCCAGGTAGCCGCGATCGGCCAGCGACATGTTTTGCGGCGCGTATTGCTGATACAGCGCATCGAATTTTTTATCTTCCGGCGCGGCACCGGGCGGCAACTGGCTCTTTAGAAAGGCGGCGAACTGCTCGAGCGGCGCATCCGGCGCAATGGTGCGGAAAATCGCGGACAGCCGCGAGACGCTCGGACGCACGTTTTCCAGCAGCGCTTCCTCGGCCTGTTGCGCGGTCTTGCCTTTGTATTTGCTCAGGAAACGGCGCATGAATACCTGTCCTTCGCGGTCGGCGAAGCGCGCCAGGTATTCGGCGCGGCGCGGATCGTCGGCATCGCGCAGCAGTTTGGCGGTGGAGCCGGGGATCTGGAACATATAGTGATGCACGACGTCGCGCATCAGGCGGATGAAAACCAGGTTCACCGAATTGCGCAGCGCGTCGCGCACCGACAGCACTTTGCTGTCGTCGGCGTGCTGAAAATTATTGAAATGGTGCAGGCCGCCGCCGGTGTAAAACCCTTCGGCCGGACTGGCCGAATAGCGCCGCTCCAGCGCCGCCGCCAGCATCGCGCTCAGGCTTTTGTCTTGTGCGCTGCCCAGATATCCGACTGCCCAATGCGTCAGCACGTCCTTGGGATCGACTTCCTGCGCGCGCAGTTGCGCCGCATCGAGCGGCGCCAGACGCTGGTGCAGATTGGCGATGATGTCGAGATAGGTCAGCAGCGTGCGCAGCTTGGCAGTCGAGCCGAGGTCGAGCTTGGTGCCTTCGTTGATATTGAGCGGCTGGTCGAAATTGTCGGTCTGCACCCGCAGCAGATTGGCATCCGGGCCGCGCTCGTAGAGCGTGAAGCTGTACACCACCTTGGCCGGATCGCCGCGCCCCAGCAATTGTTTACTGTTGAGTCCGGCCGCTTCGGCGTTGGCCGGTTCGCGTAGGCCGCGCAACAGGTTGGCGACCGCCGCCTGTACCGGCGCATCCAGCGTGCTGGCCACCGCGACATCGAAGCGGTCCAGATCGTACAGCCGGCTGCCGCCCAGCAAGCCCGACAGATGGGTGCGCACGCTGGTGGCAGCCTTGCGCGCAATAAAGGAAAACGCCGGCGTAGCGGCCGGCACCGCGTGCCGGTTCAGCTTCGCCTTGAGCGCGCCGTCCAGCAATGCCGGGGATATCACGCCGGCATTGGCCAGCAAGCGCAGATAGCTGTTGGTCAATTGCTCCAGTTCGGCTTCCCTGCCATCGAAATAATACGAAGGCCGGCGCTGCGAAATCAGCAGGCTCAGTGCCTCCTTGTACAGTTGCGCCTGCTCGGTGGGATCGCCGTTCGGGCCGGCTTTCAGGATCCGCTGCACGTCGGCGAAGTCGCGCCCGTACCAGACCCACAAGCCGTCGCCCACGCCGTGCACCTCGCCGAAACCGGGCCGCGCCGACAGCGGCATCGTGTTCATGTAAGTGACCACGATCTGGCGTCGCGCGGCAGTCGTGTCTTCGCCGTTGCGGTAGGCGCGCAACGATGCCGACACCATCTGGCGCAGCTTGTCCTGGATCGAGGCGGTGCGTCCTTCGGGAGAGTGGCGGTATTTCTCGATCTGGGTCGCCAGCGTGCTGCCGCCGGGAGCCTTGCCTTCGCCGCTGACTTTGTGCAGCGCCTGATTCAGCACGGCCATCGCCAGCCGGTCCCATTCGACCGCCGGATTGCGCTGCGGATTGCGCGCATCAAGCAGTTCGCGGTTTTCGATGAACAACAGACTGTCGACCAAGGCGGGCGCCAAATCGTCGAAATTCGTAAACACCCGCTGCGGATAGCGCTCCGCAAACAAGCGGTCATCGTGACAATCGAGAATCGTCAAGCCGCTTTGCACCTTCTCCGGATACGGTGGAAAGTAGCCGTCATCGATCCACTGCGCCATGCGCGGTGAAATGCGCGCCTGCTGCGCGATTTCGAAGTCGTGTTTTTGCAGCTTGCTGATCAGCGACGGCAATGCCGCATAGCCAAGGCGCTCGTCATACGGGGTTTTCTGCGGGAAGCGGATCGAAGGACTGGGGCCGGGTGCGACCGTATACGTCATCTGGCGCGCCAGTTTGGCAAAAAAGCGCGCCTGATAAGCCGAAGTGCGCATTTCCTGCAATAGCAACCAGCCGGCGATAACGACAACCATCAATAGCGCCGCTGACACGGCCACCTTGAACCAAAAATACAATGATTTCTTATCCCGCATACACCTGCTCGAATTTGAATGAATCTGGAGTTTACTGACGACTATTAGGGGGCAGGCAAGCTCGTATGATACATGCGGGCAAGAGCGCCGGGAGCCAGAAAATGTCAGATAAAAACCACAGTCGGTTGATTTCTCGCAAGACTGTTGCACGAAGATAAACAGAAGGGAAGGCAGGCGGGCCGGGCGCTGTCGGGCATTGCCGAAGCCGGCGCGCGCATCCTCGGTGCAGCGATCCTGAGCGCTGCCGAATCGCGCGCTCGGAAGAATCTGGGGATTTATTAAATAACGGCAGTATAGATAAAAAGCCATGCTATCCCGCATATGAAATATACGGGATAGAAAAATACCAGTGAGAGTATGTTTATCCGCCGGTGGCTACCGGGCGGCGCGGGTCGGCGCACCACTCGCTCCACGAACCCGGATACAGCGCCGCGCCCGGCAGGCCGGCGATTTCCATTGCCAGCAGGTTATGGCAAGCGGTGACGCCCGAGCCGCATTGGACGATGGTGGCTTGCGCAGTGTCGATCAGCGCAGCAAATTCGGCATGCAATTCGGTCGCCGGCTTGAAGCGGCCATCGGCTTGCAGGTTGCCCCTGAAGAAGCGGTTTCTGGCGCCGGGGATATGGCCGCCGACCGGGTCCAGCGTTTCGTTTTCGCCCCGGAAGCGATCCGGCGCGCGGGCGTCCAGCACCGTGCGCACCGGCTGTGCCAGATTGGCCAGGTTGGCCAGCACTGCCTCGGCATCGACGCTTGCAGTCAGCGCGGCGCGCTCGGTCAGCGTGCCGCGGCGCGGCGCAGGCACTGCAGTGGTCAGCGCATGTCCGCCCTCCAGCCAGGCCGGCAGGCCGCCGTCGAGCACCGCGACCGCCTCGTGGCCGACCCAGCGCAGCATCCACCACAGCCGAGCCGCGAACATGCCGCCGCTGGCATCATAGGCGACGACCTGGGTATCGTTATCGATGCCCCAGCTGCGCAGCGTCTGCACGAATGTTTCGCGCTCGGGCAGCGGATGGCGGCCGCGGAATTGGCCATCCGGGCTGATTTTCGGACCCGACAGGTCGTTATCGAGGTGGGCGAACTGCACGTGCGGCAAATGGCCGGCCGCATAGGCGCTGCGGCCAAAGTCCGGATTGGCGAGGTCGTGGCGGCAATCCAGCACGACCCAGTTATGGTCGGGTTGCGCCAGGTGTTGCGCCAGTTCGGCGGCGCTGATCAGCGTGGAAAACGGGGTAGAGAGTGGCATCAGGCGCTCCTTGATGTGATGGGTTTAACGGGAAAGTCGCGTGGCGATTCACTTTGCTCTCATCTTCCGCAGGCGGGAGATGATTCAGTGGCGAGTGAGGCAGGCAAGGCTGCTGCGGCCAGCGCGGCGTTTTGCAGGTTGCGCGCATTGCGGTGATTGTAATAGGTCGCGCTGATGCCGCTGAGCATGATCACCGCGATGCCGATCCAGCTGTTCCAGCCCAGCACATCGCCCCAGATCAGGATGCCCCACAGGCTGGAAAACACGATGCCGCTGTATTGCAGGTTGGCTGTGACCAGCGGATTGCCGAGCCGGTAAGCGCGCGTCATCGCAACCTGAGCGACGGTGGCGCTGATGCCCGCGCCCAGCAGCAGCGCTATTCCCTTGCCGCTATGTGCATGCAGCAGCGCCGCCGGATTGCTGATGAGCGTGCCGGCCAATCCGGCGCACAGGCCGATCAGCGAGAAATAAAACACGACCCGGTATTCGGGTTCGCCCATCAGTCCGAGCCGGCGCACCTGCAGATAGGCCAGCGCCGACAACATGCCGGAACCCAGCGCAAACACGCCGCCGACCCACTGGTCGGCATGAATGCTGGGCTGCAGCAGCAACGCCACGCCGGCAAAGCTGGCTGCGATCGCCAACGCAAAGCTCCATTCCAGATGACTTTTGCCGCGCCACCAGCCGATCCCAAACAGGATCGCCGCGATCCAGATCGGCGACGTGTAATTGAGCGTGACCGACATCGCCAGCGGCAGCGTACTGAACGAATAAAACCAGCACCACAGCGCGATTACGCCGACCGCACCGCGCCACAGATGCTCGCGCGCGAATGCGGTGCGCAGCGTGCCGCGCTTCCAGCGCACCAGCGCCAGCATGCACAGCACGCCGATCAGGCCGCGAAACATCACGATTTCGGAAGTCAGATACAGCTCGGAAGCGAGCTTGACGCACACGCCCATGATGGCGAACAGGAAACTGGCGCACAGCATCCAGAGTGATTGCATAATGTATTCATACCGGAAAGAGCGAATCAGGCCGGATTCGGGCAAAAAAGACGGAAAATCCTGCGCATCTCGCGAAGCCGTTAGTGTAGCCGAGCTGGGCCGCTTGAGAATTTATACACATGGGGCAGCTGGGTTGCCAGGCAGCTTGCAGGGTGCAATTGCGCTTATTCGAATGCATTCTTCGCTCATGACAATGAATTTTCCGGACCACGCCGCGAAACCTCCCGATTTCGGAAAATAGAGGCAAGTCGGAAGCGCGCTATCGATATCGGAATCGATGCGCGCCGGCAGTGCTAAACTGCGGCCCTTACATCCTAGCTCTGAACCGATGACAAACAAAAAACAGCCTGCCGCGAAAAAAATAATCGATACCCCTGCCGTGCGCGCGGAAAATCCATTCCTGAATACCGGGTTTTACACGCGGATGCGCGATTACACCGAGCGTGACGCGGCATTTTCGAAAGAGTTGAAGGCGATCGCGGAACACGGCGCAGGCAAACAGAACAGCGACGCGCGCCTGGCGCCGTCGCTGCAAGTTTTGCGCGGCGTGATTAAAAAAGGCTTGCCGCTCGAGGATATGCTCGGGCGCATCGTCCTTGGCGTCGAATCGGGGCTGTGGGCACCCTGGTTGAGCGGATTCGGCTTTGAACTGCGAGGCGTCAACTATGCGAAGACCGAAGCGCGCAATGCCCGGCTGGCGCTGGACATCAGCCTGGCGTCCAAGGCCAACACCGCGTTCGCAAACGCCGGAATTCCCAATTGGCGTAGTCTGGTGGCGCAAGACTGCCTGCAGCTCCAGGTTGAGAAACCGACCGAGAAAACACCTGCGAAGGCCTATGCCATTTTCACTCTGGACGCGTCTGCCAATTGAGTGTCGCCGCCGCCACGCGGCAACGCTGCTTGCGCCCGTCATTTCAACGTTCAAGTGTGCGTTTGTCCGCGTTCGGAAAGGTTGGATGACGGTGTAGGGACAGTTACGGAATGCGAATATCATCGGTTTGCAGCGCGAGCAGTTACACTACCTTTCATAAACCCTGCTGCATCGTTTAGTAGCGCAATGGCTCAAAATCCTGTCGGGCTTTGGTGTCGTTTGTGGAAACTTACCAATAGGATCTCGACATGTCTTCACGTGCTACTCCCGGAAAAACACCTTTTCTCAATTTTCTCGCATTTCTACTTGCTTTTGGATGGGAAGGGCCGGTAATCATTTCTATTGGCTTGCGTAACGGTTCCACCCTTGAAATTGTGATGGGCGTGCTTTTTACCGTTTTTTTCTGGGCACTGTTCGGGATGAAGTTGCTGTCCAGCCTCGTTAAGCATCTTTTGAAGCTGGACTCCCCGAAGGATGCATTGACAGCTGAACTGCCGGCAAAGAGCGATCAATAGCTCTTCCCGCGCCGCGATACCCGATTGGAGCGAGCGCGACTTTGATAGGGATTGATTGAAGCGGTCGCGCTTAGCTTTGCAAACGTATCAAGCGCGGCAGCTGCTGGCTTAGACTACAAATGCACTGTCAGAGCATGCGGTCCTGATATTCAATCGCAGGCGTTCATGGTAAATTGCCATTTTGCAATCTGCACCTGAAGGAGTCCCCTGTGAAGCTCTATCCATTGTTCCTTCTGATGGCAACCGCTACGGTCCTGAGCCCGGGGCCGGGCGTCGTCATGACGCTTACCAACTCCCTCCGGTATGGGGTGCGCGGCACGTTTGGCGGCATTTTGGGGATCGCGTTCGGTGCGCTTGTCGTTGCAGCAATTTCGGCAACCAGCGTTGGGGTCGTGCTGGCCACATCCGCCGTCGCCTTCACGGTACTTAAATTCATTGGCGCCGCTTACCTGATTTACCTCGGGATTCGGGCATGGCGAGCTCCGGCTTTCAAGTTCGCAGAGCAGACGACGCATGAAGCAAGCTTCGGCAAACGCTTTCTTGAAGGGATATCGTTGCAGCTTACGAATCCAAAGGCCATCTTCTTTTTTCTATCGGTATTTCCGCAATTCATTGACCCGTCAATGCATTACGCAGCACAATTCTCGGCACTGGTGCTGACGTATAGCGCATTGGTGGTTGTCATCCACTGCGCTTACGCATTTTCCGCCCGGCGGGCAAAGAACTGGCTGACGTCCGACAAGGGCGGTCGTGCGGTAAGCAAAGTCGCAGGCGCGACATTCGTGTTCTTCGGCGCAACTCTCGCAACCGCGCACAGGTGACACCTGTCGTCGAATCCCCGCATTAACGTCGATTCCTGCAAAGCGGACCCAGCCGCAAGACTGGGTGCGTAAAGTCCACTCACTGGCCTTTAGCAGCCGCCTGTATCGGCTCCCGAAGCCCGTTCAAAACTGTTGCTGGATCGCTGCTTCGTATCAGGCAAAAAACATGAACCACCATAATCCTGCCATCAAGCCTGCGAGGAGCAGCGCGAAAATCGGGCGTGCCGAGCGGATTTCTTGTCCTGCGGCCACGATTTTTTTGCCGGTCAGCATTGCGCGGATCAGGTTTTCGCGGTGCAGCAGCGAGGTCAGGATTACCGCTGCGATGTGCAGTACGACGACTGCCATCAACACGTTTGCCAAGGCTTCGTGGACTTCGGACAGCCAATCGCCACCGAGTTCTTCGTAACTGGCGTAGCCGCTGGCGACCAGTACCACGGTGATGCCCAGAATTGCCAGAATCACCAGCGCGCCCGCCGGATTGTGGCCGACATAATGGAGCGGACGCAGCTTTAGCCAGGAGCGGAAATACGTCAGCACGGCGCCCGGGCCCCGGACAAATTCGCTGAAGCGCGCGTATCGGGTCCCGACCAAGCCCCACACCAGCCGAAACGCTATCAGCAGCGCCATTGAGTAGCCGAAGCTGATATGCCAGAGTTGCCAGCGCTCGCTTTCCGAAGTCAGCCATGCGCCGAGGAAGGACAGCGCGAGCGACCAGTGAAAGACCCGAGTCGGCAAGTCCCAGACCAGCGCGGGTTTTTGCGCTTCCATGATGGAATCTTGCGATTGTTCAATGGTGAAGGGTTGCGTTTTCATTTTGGAATCCTGATGTTGTCTTCATCGAAATCGCCTTGTGCTGCCTGCTGATGGCAAGCTGCGCAATTGGCGCGGCTCTTGATCGAGGCGCGCAGCCAGACGTCCTTGCCGACTTCACGATGCTTGCGGGCGAACCACACGCTGCTGCTGATGCGGTTGTCAGGCGACGGTTCGGCAAATTTGCGCGAGCCGGCCGAGTATTTGTCGAGCCAGGCGGAAATTTCGGCCACCGATTTTTGATCGATGCTGGCGTCGGTGCCGTAATGCTTGTCGAGCGAGGTCATGATGCCGCGCCAGGATTTCGCCGGCAGCAAGCCCGATGCATATGGAATGTGGCAGCTCGCGCATTCGGCCGCGTACGACTTTGGCATGCTGTTGGGCATGCCGACATTGTCAGCCAGCACGTTGGCGGACAGCAGCGCGGCGCAGCTGCCGGCGATGATCAGGCGGGTGATTGCATTCATGATGGCGTCCTTGCAGGTGGTTGAGGTTATGGCGTTCATGCACGCTATTTAATGGTCAGCAGCCAAGCGATGATGTCGACCTTTTCCTGCGATGTGCATTCCCTGGCCAGCACGTCCTTGCAGTTGCGCTTGAACCATTTTTCGGATTTGGCGGCGTCGGTGAAGCGTTTGTCGTTGGCCGCCGGCGCCAGCGGCAGGATAGTCTTGCCGGTTACGATATGCTGAGTGGTCTTGTTCGGCACCGCGCTATGGCAACTGGCGCAGCTCCATTCGCGCCCGTGCTTGCTGGTGAAAAACTGCTGGCCGCGCTGCGCGGAAGCCGGGCCGGAAGATGCTTCATACTGCTGCAGCGTGTCTTGCGGGCTGGCTGCCCAGACTGCAGTGCCAAATACAGTGCCGAACATCAGTGCGATCAGTGATACGATTTTTTGCATTTTTTCTCTCCGGATAGCGGCTGGCGGCAGAGTGCGCAAGCCATGCCCGGATGCTAATCAGTTGTGGCTGAACCCGCGCTTATCGCGTCGTTCAGCTTCGGTTCATGTTGGAGTCGCCATGCTGGATCCTATGAAAACGATCCGTCTGTTCCTGTTCGGTGCTGTCATCGCGCTTGCCGCCGGAAGCTTGCAGGCCGGCGACGATGGCCACGAGCGCGCCGAGCATGATCTTGCCCGCGCTGCGATGGCGGCCGGGCAGATCAAGCCGCTGGCGGAAATTCTCGATTGGGTCGAGCAGCGCTATGCGGGCCGGGTTGTCAAGACCGAACTGGAGGGTCATGATGGGATCTGGATTTATGAGCTCAAGTTATTGCCCGCTAACGGCCGGGTCTACAAACTGAAAATCAATGCGCAAACCGGCCGCATCGTCGGCACCAAGGGCCAAGTACAGGAGAAGCGCTGATGCGGGTACTGATCGTCGAAGACAACCTCGAAATCGCCAGGCAAATCAAGACGGTGCTGCTGGAACACGGCTATGCGGTCGATCTGGCGCTCGATGGGCGCGAAGGCAAGTTCCTCGGCGAGACGGAGCCGTATGATGCAGTGATTCTGGATCTGGGCTTGCCGCAACTCGATGGCTTGTCGGTATTGCGGCAATGGCGCCAGTCCGGTCGCACGATGCCGGTGCTGATCCTGACCGCGCGCGACGCGTGGACCGACAAGGTCGATGGTCTCAATGCCGGCGCCGACGACTACCTGGTCAAGCCGTTTGTGATGGCCGAGCTGCTGGCGCGCATCAATGCGCTGGTGCGGCGCACGCAGGGCCGCGCCAGTGCAATCATCAATATCGGCGAACTGCATCTGGATACGGTCACGCACAGCGTCAGTCTGGACGGGTCGCCGGTGCGCCTGACGGCGATGGAATACGGCTTGCTCGCCTATCTGGCGCACCACGCGGGCCGGCCGATTTCTAAAACCGAATTGACCGAACATCTGTACGACCAGGATTTCGACCGCGACAGCAATACGCTGGAAGTGTTGGTGGCGCGCTTGCGCAAGAAACTCGGCGACGACAAGATCGAAACCTTGCGCGGCCAGGGCTACCGGTTGATGCTGCCCGATGCGCCGACCGCACGATGAAATCCATCACGCTGCGTCTGGCGGTTTTGTCCGCGCTATGGCTATTGCTGGGTTTGACGGTGGTCGGCCTGTATGTGAACCGGGTCACCACGCGCCAGTTGCAAGATGCTGCGGACGCCCGGATTTCGGCGCTGCACGACGCGGTCACTGCGAATGTCGAATTCGACGCGGCCGGCCGGCTGCAGCTGCCGCACAGCCTGCCCACGCCGGAGTTCGAGCAACCGCTGTCCGGCGTCTATTGGCAAATCACTGCAAGCGGCAACCTGCTGCGCTCCAAATCCTTGTGGGATGAAATTCTGCCGCCGCCCCGTTTTGACAATAACGGTTCGCTCTGGAGCACCATCAAGGGGCCGCGCAATGAAACGGTGCGGCTGCTCGCCAGAGCCATCACGCTGCCCGATTTCAAGCAAACAGTGTGGGTGCAAGTTGCCGTCGCGCAGGAAAATACCGAGCGCGAAATCGCCAGCCTGCGGCGCACGCTGCTGCTCGGCCTGAGCGCGCTCGGTGCGCTGCTGGTGGCCGGCGTGTGCGTGATCGTGATTGCCGGACTGCGGCCGTTGCGTCAGGCCAAGACGGCGCTGCACGCGATGCGCGGCGGCCAGAACGAACTGCCGGCGCTGGACGCACCGAATGAAATTGCGCCGCTGTTTCATGAAATCAATGCGCTGGTGGCAGAAAACCATCGGACCGTCGAGCGCGCCCGCTCTTACGTCGGCAATCTCGCGCATGCGCTGAAGACGCCGCTGACGGTGGCCACCAATGCGCTTGCCAGCAGCGTCCCGGATCTGGCGCTGGCGCAGCAGCAAATTGCGCTGCTCAACCGCACGGTCGCCCATCATCTGGCGCGCGCCCGGATATCCGCCCGCAGCGCCGCACACAGCGCGCAGACTGGCGCTTACCCGCTGGCGACTGCGCAGGAAGTCGCGGCCGCGTTTCGCCGGATCGCGCCGTCCATCGAGATTGCGGTTGCAGGCGATGCCACTGCGCAGGCCGCGATCGATCGCCAGGATTTGATCGAGCTGCTCGGCAATCTGATGGAAAACGCGATCAAGTGGGCGCAGTCGCGCTGCCGGGTCGAGATCGGCCTGATCCGGGCTGCCGGTCGGGCCGACCGGGTCAGCATCCGGATCGAGGATGACGGCCCCGGCATGGCCGACGAAGTCGCCAGCACGCTGGCGCGGCAGCGCGGCGAACGGCTCGATGAGGTGAAAGCCGGCTCCGGCCTGGGGCTGGCGATCGTCGAAGAAATCACGGTCTTGTATGGCGGCAGCCTTGCAATCGTGCCGAAAGGTGCACTGGGTGGAGTGCGGATCGATGTGATGCTGCCGGCCTTCGGCGCCGCCGGCAGCGGTCTTGCTTGAAATATATACACTATTGTGTATTTTTTACGAGCCAATTGAATCGTGCGGCAAATGCATGGTTATTATGCATACTCCAGATGCAGTCGATGCGGGATAGGCTAATGCGGGAATCGGAGCGGCGGGCCAGCGCCGTGGGGGAAGCGCGATGCCTGGCACTGCGCCCATCCCCGTCGGCCCATGGATGTTCATCCCGCCTTTTGCAGCCGCTCTTTACGACTTGAGCGGCTCCCATGCCAGCTCGGTTGCACGCTGCCCTACCTCGGCAGGAAACGGCTGCGACTTGCGCGCCTTTGGGTCGAGGCATACCACGGTAAAGTCGCAGGTCGCGCAAATTGCGCCGCTTTCGGTATTCAGTAGTTCGTGCCGAAAATGCAATACCTTTTCGCGCATCTCGATCACCCCGGTACGCACCATGATCGTGTCTCCCGGATACAGCTCCTTTTGATAGCTGATGTTCTGCTGAACTGCTGCCAAATGCACTTCGCCGCTGCGCAGGCGCGATGCGGTAAGCCCCAGCATCGTGTAAAACTGCCAGCACGCTTCCTCAAAAAATTCTATGTAAGCGCGTACATTGATGTGTCCCATGTGGTCACGCTGCCACTCGTGAACCGTGCCCCGCGCGGTTTCGACCATTGCCATGATTGTCTCTCCTTCGTTTGAAAATTTCCATCGTATCAGGCAGGCGATCAGAACGCGCCAGCGTTTGGTCCTGCATCCAACGTCGCAAGGGGCAGACGGCCGAACAATCAAGTCGGTCGCTGAGTACCTGAACGTGAATCACCCCACGTTAACGAGTAGTATCGCCAACGCAGCCGCCAATGGCTTGCCTGCCTTAATTCCCGGCCTTAATCTGCCATGCCGAATGGCAAGCAACACATTTCGTCAAGGTATCGGATGTCATCTTCAGCAGTTGCGGCACTGGTTTTCCGCCTTCCGCAGCCTTGGCGATTTCATCCATGTTGCGGTGCAGGCTCATCGCCAACTGTTTAAACTCAACCGGCAATTTCACCATCAGTGTCGGGTTGACATCGGCTGCGGCGACCATGCCCGCACCGCGAGCCGCTTTGATGATGCGCGGTAGATCGCCCTGATTTGCCCCCTCCAATATCTCTTGCGTTGCGGCCAGCAGCCCGCGCATCTCAGCCATGACAAAGTCACGCTCACCGGCTTGCAATACGACGGCAGTTCTTCCGTCGGTTCCCGCCGTGGTATTCCCGCGAATGAAGAACCATCCGAATACGGCAATCGTTACAAGCCAGAGCAGTAAGGCGATTTGGGCGAGTTTATTTGATTTCATTTTATGTTCTTGTTGGGGTTGTAGAAAATCTCGGCGCCGAATCACGTCTTTTCTATGCATTATGGCGTAGCCGAAGTCCTCATGGCACGAGACGCGACGGCATCAGGCGCCGCATCTGGCTACCCGCCACGTCCCGAAAGCGCGGGCTGTGCAGGCAGATTCCACCGACAAGACCCACGAAGCACCCGGGGACGGTATCGAAGAACCGTGCCTGGATCAGCGCGGAAGGCGAACCATGCCCCAACGTGGCCGCTTCTCCCAACAGGATCGTCAGCGGGGTAATGAAGATGGCGGCAAAGGCGTAGTGCCTCACCACCGTAAACTCGATCACGAAGACGAGCGCCATCATCGTCAGGGAAATGCTCCATTTGTCTAGCGGGAGCAACAACAAGGCCCAGGACACCAGGAGCCCGATGCTGGTGCCGATCACCCGGTGCAGTTGCTTGCTCCACACTGCGCGCAGCGATGCGCCCTGAATCACGGCCAGGCAACTGACCGGAACCCAGTAGGCTTTCTGCAATTGCAGCAGCTGCGCCGCTGCCAGCGAAATGCCCACGAACACGCCGATCACCACCGAGTCGAACACCACGAAATCGAAGGTCGGCGGCGGCAATGGCACCACTGGTTTTGGCGCCTGTATCCGCAATATATAGACGCTATAGACCAACCCGATCAGGCAAGCGAGCAGGCAGCCCATGGTGAGCAGTCCCACCATCAGCGGCAGCTGCAATACTTCCACCGGCGAATAGGCGCCGATCGATGCGGTCATGATGAAAAACAGGCTGCCCGGCGGCCCCAGGCCATAAAAGCGGCAGACCATAGTCACCAGGATGGCGGTAAAGACCAGCACTGGCATCATGAGCGGCGCAAAAAAGTGGCTCATCAGTCCCAACGCATAGCAGGCGGCCATGCCAAACGCGCACGCCATCACCGAAATCATGCGGTGATACAAAGGCGTGCTGGGCATATAGAGAAACACGAGCCCGCCGAGCGACGAAACCAGTCCGTAATCCAAACGATTGAAATACGCACCGATCAGTAGCGGCAGCCCCAAAGCAAACGCAGCAGCAAATGGCATCTGCCATAGCCGGTCGCTGGCGTGGATCGTCGTCAGATGACGCAGTTCTTCCAACATCAGCACCTGCAACTTCCTCCAACGGCTCAACCACGTCATTGATTTCCCTTTCTGTGATGTTTATTCTGTGCTCCGACCGGGAAAACAGTGAAACACGGCCATTTTACTTGCGACGCCTTGAACGACAGCAAATCCACGCCAGTGCGCATCGCGTGCCGTTTGCTGCGCCAGCCAGTCGCACGCCTGCGCGGTTGTTGACGGCGTTCGGCGTCGCCTGCAGCGGATCGGCGGCGCCGGTGCCTTTGCCCGTAATATATACACTATTATGTATTTTTAAAACCGCAGTTAAATATTGCGTTAAATGCATGTTTTTTATGCATACTCCCAAGAATATGAAGTGCGTTCGAGGCATATTCAACAGTAATGTCGGGCATGAGATTCGAGCTTTCTAGAAAGCCGTTTCTCGAAGTGGAAAAAGGTGGCCAAAAGGTGGCCAAAAGCGAACACCGGTCGCGGCTGCTCAAGGGGCTTGCCGCATCTGGGCAATGTCCCTGAGGGGCGGCGCGCCGAAGACCCGGCGATATTCGCGGCTGAATTGCGACGGGCTTTCGTGGCCGACCCGGCGGCAGGCCGAGGCGGGCATTGCCGACTTTATCGCCGAAGGCCATTTCTCAAGGCATCTGAAGAAAATGCGCCTGGTGTACGCAGAACGTCGCGCGCTGACATCGCGTGTTTTTCAGGAAATATTGGGCGACCGGATACGGATCGATTTGCAACCGGGCAGGTTGCACATAGTGGCGAAGCTGGCCGATCACGAAGACGACGTCATGCTGGCAGACCATGCCCGAACTGCAGGTTTAGCCCTGCATCCGTTGTCGCGCTAGTACATCGATGCAAAGCCGCAGCAGGGATTGTTGCTGGGTTTCGCCAATGTCATCGATGAGAAGGAGGCGATGCGTCTGGCGCTGAAACTCAAACAGGCACTGCAACCGGACCTTCGCGGTTGTTATCCAATGTGATTTTTTACAGGATGATGCCGCCGCCAAAGTTGGACGGTCAGAAATCCGACCAGGAACATATTGCCTACCAGAACGAGGCCGGTAATCAGTGATGGACGGTGCAACAGTTGGTTGCATTCAAACGGGATGTAAATCCCCCCCGAAAGAGCCCCAAGCCATTCACCCCAGGCGTAATCGTTCCAGAGTCCGTAGCTTTCCAGCAGTCTCACCGCGATGTAACCCGACGCCAGAAGAAACAGCGCGTGCAGGTCGGCGCCAGGTAGAAGGTTGGCGTAATGCAAAAGTACCGACGGATAATGGGCTTCTGGATTCAAGTGAAAGAGCCCGATCAGCTCCATCGCAAGATGCCGCACATCGTGATGCATGAGGTCAAGAACACCAACGACGGCCGCAAGCGCCGCAAGGCCCTTGATTGCCTCAAAGGCAGCGATTGCATGCAGAGTGCGCCGCATGGCGACCGGATGTGACGGAACAACGGCGTGAGCGGGCTTGGAATCAATCATGTTGGGAGAAATCGGTCCATGCTGAAAACCTTTGTGATCGGTCTGGCGCTCAGCTTACCGTACCGCGGCTACAAGGGCTGACATGCGGCAAGAACCGGCCAAGACCAGCCGGTCGAACATGTACGGTGAAGGTCTGCATCAGATTGAAAAGCGGTCACTCAGTCTTCGGGCGACTGACAACCGCCAATGTGCATTTGGGGCCAATAACGGAAATTGATCATTTGATTGTTGAACAGTTTGCGAACAATGAAACTGAACGAGTTTTGGTGCAATACACACCATGGAACGGAACTGCAGTTTTAATTTTTGATGCGCTCGCCAAATCACCGATTTTCGAACGAATTTGGCCTGTATGTGTTCTTCTTTGACACTCCAGCGCCTTAGTGTTTTAGTTCAACGCTTTTTATCAAGAGTAAAACGGCACCCGGCTGAGCTGTTGTTCCCAGCACAATTTTTGGACAGAATGGTGATGTTGATTGCGAGATGCATTATTGAATGGAACCTGGACGAAAAAAACGCCATCAGTGGCGCTTTATTCGGTGTTCAAAATACCTGCGTTGAACTGGCTATACAAAAATAGTTTCCCAGTCTCAATAAATTTCTTATTAATTCTTGATCGCACATTCATGATTGGGCCCCCTGCAGCATTTGATCCGTGTACGATGTTCCGTTTTGTGAAAGCATGCGATGCTGCAGTTATCGATAAATCGAAACTCCACAAACGTGTGACGAGATTTGTTTGAAAGGGAGTAGCAGTGGATTGGAATCATCAATTGCTTGCCAGTCTGACCTGGCTAGGACAGGCATTCGTCATCAGTTTGATTGGGTTGGGCGTCACGATCGTGGTTCTGAGCCGATTTACCGGATGGGGTCGCCAGTTTCGGCGAATCACATCGGCTTACTTTAACCCGTCGCGAAGCAAGCTACCTCTAGTCTGGCTTACGCTAATAATTCTTATGACGCTGTTTGCGGTGCGTCTGAATGTTCTTTTCTCGTTCTGGTACAACGGGTTTTACAGTGCCATGCAAAACCTCGACGCAAAAGCATTCTGGTTCATGTTACTTGTCTTTGCTACGCTCGCAACCATACATGTGGGCCGAGCCCTACTGAATTTTTATTTGCAACAAGCTTTTCTGATTCGCTGGCGGGTCTGGCTGACAAATTCGCTTATTGAACGCTGGCTTGAAAAACAAGCCTATTATCGCAGTCAGTTTGTGCCGGAAAGTGCCGACAATCCGGACCAGCGGATTCAACAGGATGTAGCAAGCTTTGTCGAGAGTTCGCTGTCACTTTCCATGGGGCTACTGGATGCCGTAGTTTCCCTCTTTGCGTTTAGCATCATTCTTTGGAATCTTTCCGGAGCATTGGCGTTGTTCGGCTTGGAGATTCCGAGAGCCATGGTCTTCATGGTGTATTTGTACGTCATAGTCGCGACGGTATTCGCGCTGAAAATCGGCCGCCCCCTCATTCTTCTGAACTTTCTGAATGAACAGTTCAACGCAAATTTCCGATATGCGCTGATCCGGTTACGTGAATATGGCGAAAGCATCGCGTTTTACCGCGGAGAAGCCGTGGAGCGCGCCAATCTTCTGGCGCGATTTGGCAGCGTGATCGGCAATGTGTGGGCCATCGTGTTCCGGTCACTCAAATTTCAAGGCTTCAATCTGGCTATTAGCCAGGCGGCAGTAGTATTTCCGTTTATTGTTCAGGCGCCACGCCTGCTGAGCAAACAGATTACGCTGGGTGATGTAATGCAAACCGCGCAGTCATTCGGCCAAGTAGAAGGCGCTTTGTCATTCTTCCGCAGTTCCTACGACAATTTTGCCAGTTACCGTGCAGTCATCAACCGATTGTCCGGCTTCCTTGATTCGATGGATTCAGCCGAGCAACTTTCGCGTGCTCAAATTGAACCCGGAACACAGCGCTTTTCCGTGGAATCTTTGACCGTGAGCACTCCGGCCAATGTCATGCTGGTAGAAGGTCTGAGCCTCACTCTACCGCGAGCCTCTTCATTATTGATTCGTGGCAAGTCCGGTATTGGAAAAACTACTTTGCTGCGTGCTGTAGCTGGTTTATGGCCTTTCGTTGACGGAAAAATTGTCCGACCCGTCGATCAGCAATCGCTATTCCTTCCGCAAAAGCCCTACTTGCCATTGGGCACACTTCGCCTGGCCTTGTACTATCCTGCCGCCATACAGACGGGCGATCAGGCCTCTGCAGTATTGCGCCAATGCCATCTCGGGCATCTGGTTGTGCACCTCGATGAGGAAGCTGACTGGGCACGAACATTGTCGCTGGGCGAACAACAGCGCTTGGCGATTGGCCGGATACTCCTGAACTGCCCGCAGGTGGTATTTCTCGATGAAGCTAGTTCCGCCATGGATGAAGGTCTGGAATATGCGATGTACCAACTGTTGCGCCAATCCCTGCCGGAGGCAATTCTGGTCAGTGTTGGTCACCGAAGCAGCTTGCTGGAATTCCATACACAAGAACTCGAACTGCTAGGTGATGGCAAGTGGCAACTTCATAATCTACTATCGCCAGCATCGAGGGCGGTTCTATCGCATTAACTAAAATCCTCAAAAATTGACTACAACAGGGTGTGTCTATAGATGATAACTGTCCCGCATGTCGTATGTCGTGAAGGTCAAAAAAAGTTAATGCGACAGAACCGGTTTCAACGGTTCCACATGGGATAATGGCGCCGTCTCCTTATAGGTGGATAGGCAAATCAAGATGCTGGGCTTACGGCGAATTCGATACGGCGCTTGGATCGGGATGCTGATTATCCTGATGAGCGGGTTCGCGCCCATGGTCTCGCAAACACTGTTGGCCAACAAGTTGCACCGCGCCAGTCAGGCTATATTGGCCGCAGCTATCCAGGCGCCGCCGCCCTGCGCATTCCATGACGCCATGGGTGCAGAAAGCGCTGCCGGCGCGCTCGCCGATGCATCGGCCACGACTCTCCATCCGGCGCATGATGCCCGGCACAATCCGCAACACGACAGCCAGCACCATCACGACGGCCAGGAGGCATGCGGCTACTGCAACCTGTTTGCGCATAGCCCTTTATTGCTGAACACGCTGCTGCACAGCGCCACCACAACGTTTGCCCATCACGCTTTCACGGCCGCCATCGGTGCGGCCTTCCGTCCCCACACAGTCGCCGCCGCAAGTCGTGCACAGCCGCCGCCACTGATCTGAAGCCATTCCGGATCTTTGACATACTGCCGCGCTGTTTGGCGCGGCAGCTGGCTGTACCACTCTTTCTCGATGGAATCTGACATCATGCGCAACGCACTCACTCGTGCGGCGTTCGGACTTGCTATTGCAAGCCTGACTCCGCTTGGCCACGCCCATGCCGTAGCTGGCAACCGTATCTTCCCGTCCACCCTGGCAGTCGACGATCCTGGCGTCGGTGACGAACTCGATTTTCAATTCAGTCACATCAGGGCGCCCAACGACGATGGCGACACTGCCAGCGTCAATACCTGGTCGGCCAACTATGCTAAAACCATCACGCCGAACCTGGCGGTCAGCGTCGGCACCAACTACAGCACCGAGCGCGTCCCCGGCAACCCCGCTGTCAAGGGTTTCGATAATCTCGGACTTGGCATCAAGTATCTGGTGTACGTTAATCCGGTACACGAATTCATGTTTTCGGTCGGCATTGATAGTGACATCGGCGGCAGCGGCAGCAAGGCGGTCGGCAGCAGCTTTTCGACCTATACGCCGACGATCTTTGCAGGCAAAGGCTTTGGCGATCTGCCAGATGCATGGGGCTGGCTCAGGCCACTCGCGATCACCGGCACTATCGGCCAACAATATGCCAGCGACAGCAGTGTTCCGAATCAACTGAACTGGGGCATGACGCTGCAATACAGCCTGCCGTACTTGCAATCGTTCGTCAAAAACGTCGGCTTGTCGAAACCTTTCTCAAACCTGATCCCGGTAGTGGAACTGGCGATGAGTACCTGCACCAGCGGCAGTTGCTCAGGCAGCACCACTGGCACCATCAACCCCGGCATCATTTGGGAGTCACGCACCGCGCAGATCGGACTGGAAGCGCAAATCCCAGCCAATCGCGCCAGCGGCAATAGCATAGGCGTGCGACTGCAAACCCACTTCTTTTTCGATGACATTTTCCCGCAATCCATCGGCAAACCAATCTTTTAAAGGACCGTCGCCATGCATAACGCTTCTTTTCACTATTCTGCTGTCCGTGCTTTTTTTCGCCTGTGCGCAGTCGTCAGCGCACTCTGCTTAGCCAGCATCGGTCAGGCTTGGGCCCATGCCCATCCTGAAAGCCAGAGCCCCGTTGCGGGCGCGGTCGTCAGTGCGCCGCAAGAAGTTCGCATCACTTACGACGATGCGCTCGAACCGGCGTTCAGCAGTTTGTCCGTCAGCGATGCTAGTGGCAAGCAAGTCAACAGCGCCAAATCCGAGGTCGACGCCTCCACGCACAAGACCATGCGCGTAGCGCTACCGGTATTGCCAGCCGGCGAATATCAGGTGAAATGGGTCGCGGTCGCCGATGATGGTCACCGTACTCAGGGCAGCTATAAATTCACGGTGAAGTGATGAGAGTGGACGCCGACTGGATGCAACCTCTATTTGCGGCATTGCTGAATATGGCACTGGCTGCGGCCGTCGGCGTCGCCGCGCTGCGCGTTGCAGTGGCGTCGACAGTAATCTCCGTAAGACTTATCAGCATTGCCCGCTGGGCCTGCGCGCTACTCGGCATTGGACTGGCGGCCTACCTGTGCGCCGGTACCGTTGCCATGACCAAAGCCAGTATCGCCGACCTGCCCGCCGCATTATGGCTGGTACTCACGCAGTCACATTTTGGCACCATGATCTGGGTCGCGTTGGCTGCCTGGATCATGCTGGTGGTGGCAACTATCAGCGTTGCATTGCCAGTACGAAATAGCTTATTCGTGGTTGGCCTGGTCGCATTCGCGTTGGCACGGGCAGCGACCGGGCACGCGGCAGATCGGGGCTTCATCAGCTTTTCCGTATTGATCCACACTGCGCATGTGCTGGCGGCGACAGCCTGGGCTGGATCAGTCGGGGTCTGTGTGCTGCTGACGTCTGACTGGTCCAACTGGCAACAGCAGCAACGCAGTGCATTGGCGCATCGTCTATCGGAAGTGGCTACGCTTGCGCTGCCGGTCGTGGTCGGTAGCGGGCTGTTTAATGTGGCACGTACGCTTGGACATACCAGCAATCCCTGGGGTTCTGACTATGCCTGGATATTGCTGGTGAAACTGTGTGCGGTTGCGATGGCTGCCGGGCTAGGGGCGCGGAGTCGCTGGTATTGGTTAGCGCGGCTGGACCGTAATCAGGTAGCAGGTGCTGAGGGGTTTAGACAGGTGCTGTTGTTTGAGGCGGTGGTGCTGTTGGTGGTGCTGGCACTAGCCGCTAAGCTGGGAACTACCATGCCAGCGTAGGATGAACTCAGGACACTAGATACTTTGCTGGCACCTAAAAAAACGCATGCCCCCCAAAAAAAAGCAATCGCCGTCACCACTTGAAACATTTCTTGTATCGACACGAAGCCGGTGTAGATTTATAATGCAACACTGTTGCACATTAACCACGCAAGTAACTGCGACTGGCGTTTAATCCCAAGAAAATGAAAGACAACATGAAACGTGCACTTTCCAGCATGGCCATTTGCGCCCTGCTTTGTACTGCATTCTCCCCAGCAATTGCCCATGAAGCGCACGTCCATGGCGTAGGCAAACTGGACATGGCAATCGATGGAGATCAAGTCACACTCCATCTGGACACCCCGCTTATGAACCTATTAGGATTCGAACATGCGGCAAAAAGTCCTAAGGACCGCTCGGCGGTCCAGAAGATGGCGCTGAAACTACGCGACGCAGGAAGAATATTCGTCACTACACCTGCCGCCGAATGTCGGCCCACATCGATCAAACTGGCCTCGAATGCACTTGATCCGATATTGCTGGGAAAGCCATCGACACCCGCAGCCAGGACCAAGCCCACGCGATCAGAGCACGCCGACCTGAATGCTGATTATGTCTTACAGTGTGCCCATCCGGATCTCTTGAAAACTATTGACGTTGCTCTATTTACACAATTCAAGGGGTTTCAGAAAATCGACGTGCAAATGGTTACCCCAAAAAAACAACTGGCGGCTATGCTACGACCATCGAATTCCCGTCTGTCCTGGGAATAAAATGCGTGCAATGTCATGAGCGAAGCAGTCATCAATGTGGAGAACGTATCCTTCAGTTGGCCCGGTCAGTCCGCGCCAACCTTGCAAATGGATGCATTTAAGGTGGAGCGACAGGATCAGGTCTTTATCGCAGGCCCCAGCGGTAGCGGCAAGAGTACGTTGCTGGCATTAATCGGCGGCATTGTGGTGCCGCAACGTGGGACCATTGCCATACTCGGCACCGAACTCCATAGTATTTCTGCCTCGGCTAGAGACCAGTTTCGAGTCGATCACATTGGCTTTATTTTCCAGCAATTTAATTTAATTCCGTACTTATCAATTCTGGACAATGTACTGCTACCGTGCCAGTTTTCACGCTATCGACGCCAACGCGCATTAGCACAAGGCACCACTTTGCGCAGCGCCGCTGAGTCGTTACTACGTAGTCTCGATCTGGCACCAGCGTTGTGGAGCAGACCCGTGACGCAACTATCGATAGGTCAGCAACAACGTGTAGCAGCCGCCCGTGCATTAATCGGCCAACCTGAAATTATCGTCGCCGATGAGCCGACATCGGCACTAGACGCAGACCGTCAGCAACGTTTTCTCGACCTGATGCAGCGAGAGTGTGAGCAAGCATGCTCTACGTTGCTATTTGTTAGTCACGATCAGCGACTGGCATCACGCTTCAGTCATAGGTTGGCATTAAATGAACTCAATCATGCTGCGCACCTAGAGGATCAAGTATGAGCATGTTGATCCGTCTGGCTGCACGTAGTGCGTGGAACCGCCGCTTTACATTAGGACTTATTCTGCTGGCAATTGCACTATCAACTACCTTGTTATTGGGGATTGAGCGTATCCGTCACGATGTGCGCGAGAGTTTTTCGCAATCCGTTTCCGGCACCGATCTGGTAGTCGGTGCCCGAACCAGCTCGGTACAATTAATGTTGTACGCGATCTTCCATATCGGTGGCGCCACCAACAATATTGGATGGGATAGCGCACAAAAATTGGCGCACAATCCCGCCGTTGCATGGACCATTCCGCTGTCGCTTGGCGACTCGCATCGCGGCTTTCCAGTGCTGGCAACCAATGGCGACTACTTCACACATTTTCATTACGGCGACAAACAGCCGCTGCGTTTTACAGCGGGCCAACCGTTTCACAATGTGTTTCAAACCGTGCTTGGTGCCGACGTGGCGCATCAATTGCATTACAAAATCGGAGATAAAATTACCCTCAGCCACGGCAGTGGCGATGCACACCTAACAGAACATGCCGATAAACCGTTCGTTATCAGCGGGATTTTGGCGAACACTGGGACGCCGGTCGATCGTACCGTACATATCGGTTTGGACGCGATGGAAGCGATTCATTTAGACTGGGAAGGTGGTGCGCCGATCAAGGGACTGATGATCCCATCAGAAATGGTAAAAAAATTCGACCTGACGCCGAAGACAGTCACCGCAGTATTGGTAGGGTTGAAGAACCGCGCCAGTGTATTTGCGTTGCAACGCGACATTGCCGACGACAAAGACGATCCACAGATGGCAGTATTGCCTGGTGTAGCGCTTGATGAGCTATGGCAAGTTGTCGGTATCGGTGAAAAAGTACTGTTGGCGGTCTCTGGCATGGTGGTCGTGGTCGGACTGGCTGGACTAGTATCGTCTATCCTCGCCAGTCTTGGCGAGCGGCGCCGAGAGTTGGCGATTCTGCGCTCAGTCGGTGCCCATCCGATTGATATTTTTTTTCTGCTGGCACTGGAAGGTTTTGTCGTGATGTTGGTCGGAGTGCTGTTAGGAATCGTATTATTGAATGTCGTCATCCTACTATTAGGACCATTTCTGACATCAGAATTTGGCATCACGTTACATCCTGCCTTACCGACGAAGGAAGAATTGTTGTTACTACTGTGGACCGTGATCGGTGGCTTGATGGCCAGTCTATTACCCGGGTTGCGTGCATACCGGCTCAGTCTTTCGGATGGGTTAACGCCAAAAGTATAAATGTGGCACTAAATTTACTATGAAAATATTTTTATGGGTCGGGGCAATCGTGATTACCGGCCTTTTCGCAGGAATCGTGGGGCACTCTATCTTTGATAACCGCAATGCCACAGCAGCGCTGAAAGCATCGGTTGCGGCGCAGGATGGTAAGTACAATACGGGGGACCGTCTACAGCAGGCTCCTTTGGTAGTATCAAATCCACCCGAGCCAACTGTGGCCCAATCTCCATTTAAAGAAATACAATGGGAAGAACTCGCACCTGCCAGTTGGGATCCAATGAAACCGTTCAAGGGAATCGATCTCAATAAGCTCAACGATGCAGATCCACGCGCCGACGCAGCGCTGCAAAAGGCCAAGGAATACTGGAAGAACGCGCCGATTAATCCTGCCATGAATGGCAAGTCAATCAAAATACCAGGGTTCGTAGTATCGCTGGATGGCGAAGGTGAGAGATTAAAAGAGTTTCTGTTGGTCCCCTATTTTGGTGGTTGCATACATGTACCACCGCCACCGGCAAATCAGATTATTCATGTGAATAGCGTCAAGGCTATCAAAGGTGTGCGTACTATGGATGCAGTGTGGATTAGTGGAGTATTAAACGTCAAACCGACATCAACTCAGATGGGCGATGCTGGGTATTCGATGGTAGCGCAAACCGTTGAAATGTATAAGGATTCGGATGGCAAACAATGAGAGTACATTAAGGACAATCGCCCACTAAAAAATTTCATATATAAATATACTTCTCGCTTTGAGTTGCGTAGCGTATAGACCATTCCAGGCGTCACATACGTAGCATTGTTACGCAAAATATACGCCCAGCATATGTGGCTAGCGAAGGGGGTGCTCATCCAGTCGGGCTCTGTTTGTTCCTGCACTAAAAAATGTGCCCCGTTTGACATAAGCCCCCCACCACGCAATTGGTGTGTAGCGGCAAAGTTGTAATGTGCGCCTTTCGTTGCTTAGCAGACGTTGGGTCAGCAGCCTGTGACAGACCACTGTGGGTCGACGGCCATTGAGTCGGCCGCAGGTGAATGCCAGAGTCCGGCCCGGCTGCGACAAGAAAACGGCTGCAACGCCGGCGCCTTATTTGCCCAGCAGCGCCAGCGTATGGTTCCATTGCGCGGCCCATGGGTGCAAGAAATCATGCGCATTGAACGCTCTTTTC
>Ga0366807_1001_pt1 | contig 89989 bp, 89 predicted proteins | sample TotcelN113001L15_FD_207029 | JGI IMG/M metagenome (GOLD analysis project Ga0366807, IMG submission 207029) | Enriched cells from coal bed in the Powder River Basin, Montana, United States - Total cells N11 rep3 HSBNCT.N11.300.1.L15 ... | reverse complement strand
GAACTCGAAGTCCATTTTCATGCAACTCCGTTTGCAACCGTTCGCCATCGTTCTCCCAATCCACAACATCATCGTAGTTCCCGTACCATTTTCTGTACTCTCCACCGTTTGCATAAGGAAACCACTTGACAATAGATTCCTTTGCTGCGTGCCTGGAAACACCAAACCCGATTTTCTTGACAGAAACCTCTGGCCAATTTCTTACGAAATTCGCGTTCTTTCCGGTTGCCATCCCTTTTCTTGTTGAGCAGTGGGAATCAATAAAATCTCCTCGCTCGAATGCGTCCAGTATGTCAAGGCTTACCCAATAAGCAATCGGGCTGCCGGGGATTTTTTTGAAGTCGGCGGAAGAAGCACGAAAGTACCAGCCGCAATCCGGGTTTTTGATGGCTTCGAGTGTTTTCGGAGCCTGATTTTCCGAACCGCGAAAATCGGATAGCCGGACATATCCACCTTTGAAATCCGGGTGATGCGCGTTTTCCAAAGTAAAGGTGCAAATCGGCACAGTAGCGCCATCAAAACCTGAGTATTCGAGTTGAATCAGCGAGGTGATGGTTTTCTGGCTAATCAAAAAATCGCGCAGTTTTTCGTAGGATGAAATAAACATCCAGACAAAGGGTGACATGAAGCCAAGCTGGCCTTTCGGCACTGTCAGCTCAGTATTGCGAACGATAAACGCCGAGAACAAATCCGACTTCACGTCAGGATATTCACTCTTGAGCCACGCACCCAGTCGCGCATTCATTCCCTTGCTGCCCATGTACGGCGGATTGGCCACCACCACCTGATATTGCTGGCGCAGATAATCGGCCTGGCGCAGCACTTGCAGCACTTTGTCGTGCGTGCTTTTCAAAAACAATTGGCCGCCCATATCCGTGGCTTGCAGCAGCGGCAGCACTTGCTGCACATTGGCCAATTTGGGCCGGATCAGCGAACCGAAGTTGTCTGCTTCGTCGAACTGCAGCAGCGTGGCGCGCAGATCGGGCGTGAACAAGTCTTGCCCGACGACGTCCGCGTATTCGTCCAGCTCGTCGCTGCTGAAGCTGATTTTTTCCAGCACGCAGATGCTCGGCGCTACCGCCTTGCTGAAGAAGCGCCGCTGTCTGGCGCGCGCTTTCATGGTCAGCGCAAAGGCCGCCAGATCGCCGGCGCGCTGGTCGAGTTCGATGCCGTACAGGTTGTGGCTCAGGATTTTTTGCGGGATTTCGCTGGCGTCGGTGCCGCTTTCTTCATAGATCGCATACAGCAGATCGAACGCGTAAGTCAGCATGTGGCCGGAACCGCAAGCCGGATCGCACAGCTTGAGGTCTTCGGGTCTGGCGATGCGCAGGAAATCGGTTTCAGCCGGTGCGCTGGGTTCGGGCTTGATGTAATAGTCCATCTGCTCAACCAGCCGGGATCCGGGATGGTTCAGCATCCACAAGCGGCCCAGCGCGTTTTCCACCAGATAGCGCACGATCCAGTGCGGGGTGAACAGCTGGGTGGCGGCGGGGATGTTTTCCGGGCTGATCTTCTTGCCTTTTTTCAGACCGTCGAAAACCTGATCCTTTTTCTCCGAGATATAGAACTGGTACAGCCAGCCGATGACTTCCACATCCTGGCAGGCGTCCGGCGTCATCGCGGCGCGGGTGGCAGACAAGATTGCGTTGCCGGAGAGCAGGTCGTCGGGCATCAGCAGTTCGGTGTAGTCGGCGATGCGCTCGAACAAATATGGCATCGCGCGGTGGAAGCTGTTGCATTCGGCCACCACCAGCAGCCGGTAGGCTTCCTGCTGCGGGTCGCGGCTGGTGGCAGTGCCGCTCAGCAGCGCAGCGATCTGCTGGCGCACCTGGTCCGGCACGCGCTCCGGGTCGATATTGCCCATCTTCGCTTCGGTCAGAATTTCGGGCTGAATCTGATCTTCCTGCGTCGGCGACACCACGCGCACGCGGGTATAGCCGTTGACGTCCATGAAGCGCAGCGCGCAGAAACGGTTGAACCAGGTGTAGGCGACTTTCTCGATCACTTGCTCGCGGCTGGTGGATTCGATCTGGCGTTCCAGCTCGGCCACCGCCTGCGGCGCTGCCTGCGTCCAGCACCAGCGCCAGCTTGGCGGCGACTTGCTCTTGCAAGCTGTGACGGGCGAACTGGGCGAACTTCTTGAGTTTTGCGGTTTCCATAAATCTGCTGTTCCTGGCAAGGTCAGCCAGGCGGCTGGCCTTTGTGTTGTGGTTGCGTTAAGCCGAATTGATGCGTGTTTCAAAAAACAAGGAGTATGCTTATTTCATGGCATTTACCGCATATATACATTGCGACTCGTAAATATACTCATGTTCTGCCTTGCTCCCCTCTCCCACTTGTGGGAGAGGGGCCGGGGGAGAGGGTGCTCGCAATGGCCCAGGCAGGCCAAACCAAGCTGCAGCCTGGATGGCATTGCCACAGAATGCAGCCGGAACATTTGCTAAATCCCTCTCCCTAACCCTCTCCCGCAAGCGGGCGAGGGGACTTAACGATCGTAAGGAGTATGCCAATTTTCATGGCATTTCCCGCATATTTTAATTGTGGTAACAAAATATACTCATTCAATCAAACCTGCACCCGCTTGCCGGCACGAATTTCCTTGAGCCAGGCGGCGCGCTGCTGTTGCAGGTATTCGTCCAGATCGGCTTCGCTGGCGAGCCACGGTTTGGCGTAATGCACGCTGATGGTGCGCGCCGGGATCAGGCAGGTTTCGGCGATGCACAGCGGTTCTTGCGGCTTGATCGTGTAGGCAACATCGGGCTTGCCTGGCGCGGCGTCCGGCGGCGTCGCGCTAATCTGCGCCGGTTCAATGCGTGTCAGTTGTTCCAGCGTGATCAGCAGGTTCGGGTAGCTGCTTTCCTCAAAGTGGCGCAACTGGTCGCGGATCATCGCGATGCGCTTTTGCCCTTGCAATGCCTGTTTGGCCTGGGCGAACGGTGCGGTCAGCCGGGTTTGCTGTTCGGCGCGCAGACTCCCGTACTCCGCCGTACCGCGCAGGCGCAGTTCCAGTTCGTCGAGCTTGCCGCTGGCGTGCATCTTTTCGCTGGCGCACTGGATGGCGATGCTTTGCTGCAAGGCGTCGAGTTGCGGCTTGACCTGTTGCAGGCGGTTGCCCTGGTATGGCTGCGGGTCGGTCAGCAATGCCTTGATCGGCGCCACTTCGGCATCCGGCACATAGGCGAAGTTGTCTTCCTGCTCGCTTACCAGCGTGCGGGCGGCGTCATAGATCGCCTTTTGCGGGCTGTGCATGAATTTTTGCAGCGGCTCGATCAGCTGTTCTTTCGTGTCCAGCAGCGCATCAGCCTGGCGCGGCAGCTCGGTGAGGAACCAGTGGGCGTTTTTGGCCGCCATCTCCTTGAGCGTGGCCAGCACGCCATCGAGCGCAAACAGAAACGGGTATTGCTGCTTCTGGCCGATCAGCTCGGCCAGTTCCAGCTCCAGGTCTTTGATGGTGTCGATGGTTTCGTGTGCCAGCGCCTTGGCTTCGTTGGCCTTGGCCGGGCGGTTGAAGAAGTCGGCAAAGAAGTCTTTGAGGCCGCGCACTTGCGCGGCGCTGAACTCGACTTGCGGCTCCAGGATCAGGTTGGCGTGGACGTTGGTGTTGCGCAGCGCGCGTTCCAGCGTATCGCCTTCGAGCGGGTTGCTATCGTGCCGCACTTCGATCTTGCCGCGCGCGCACAGCAGCGCGAGGTTGCACAGGATGGCGGCAAAATACCAGCCGTAAGGCTTGCGCTCAAAGCGTTCCAGCAAACCCTTGACGGTGGTGCGCACGCCGCCGCGGGCGTTGCTCTGGATATAGGCCAGCAGCTCTTGTTCCGTTTCGCTCAGGCTGGTGGCGTCGTTGCCGAGCAAGCCTTGCTGCGACTGCTGCAGATATTTGCCGATGTCGTTTTCGCTGTAGCCGACATCGCGCAACATGCGCAGGTTCGGGTAGGCGCTTTCGATCAGCTGGTGAAAACCCTTGAGGATGCGGGTCTGGCCGTCGTCGCTGTTGATGTCGAGATCGCTGGCGTTGATGATCAGCAGCGCTTGCCCGAGCAAGACCTTGATGCGGTCTTCCAGCTCGGCCAGCCGTTCGCGGTTCTGGAAGCCTTTGCTTTCCAGGATGCGCTTGACCGCTTCCTGCGGGGTCGAAATATTCTGCTTGATGTACTTTTCGGTGCGCCGGTGCATGGTCAAATCTTGCATGAAGCGGGCATCGGCCGGCAGCACCACGCGCAGTTCGTCGCGGCCCATGCTTTGCATGCGCTGCACGGTTTCGTTGTCGAAGCTGTCGGAAAGCGAGGTGATGACGTGGATCGCCAGCTCGTGTTCGCGCCCCAGCAAGCGGTCGTCCATCTTGCGCGCGTATACGTAGTCCTGGCCGTTGGTGTAGCGGATCTTGCGCTGGCGGATCACGCCTTCGAAGATCAGTTTTTCCAGCTCGGCCACTACGTCGCTGGATTCGACTTCGGTATTCTTGATTTCTTCCTCGATGTCTTTTTCTTCATCGGTCAGGAATTCGTAGACGTCGCCGTTGCGCTGGATGTAGGTTTGCTGCTCCAGCAGATTGAGCGCGGCTTCGAGCTTCTTGCGCTGGGTCGGCATGTCTTCGTCGAAGCGCTCCAGCATCAGCACGCTGAGGTTGTGCAGGCTGGGCTTGAATTCCTTGACGTATTTGACCAGAAACAGGGTTTTTAGCACGCGCACCGCATAGCCATTGCCATCGCCATCGTCGAGGTGGCGTTCGGCGTTGTTGATGGCGCTCTGGAGCGCGCTTTTGAGTGCGCCGCGTATGCCTTCGAACATGCGGTCGAAGGTGGCCAGCTGGCCGACTGGCGCGTCGTCGATGGCAATCGCGACTTCACGGAACACGCCCAGCATCGAACGCTCGCCCACCGAGTTGGCCTTGCCTTCGAAGCCGTTGTGCGTCGAAATGCCGCGAATCGCCGACTGGAACAGCGGGAACTGGTAGGGGATGAACGGATAGCTGTAGATGAAGTGCTCGACATCCTGGAAGTTACGGTAACTCTGGGTGCCATCGGAGAAGCCGAACAGGGTCTTGAAGTTGTTGACCTGCTGCGCATACACGGTCTTCAGCAGTTGCGCGCCGACTTCGTTCTTGGTCAGCAATCGTTTCTGGATCACCTCGGCCACGTCGGCGCTGGTGAGCTTGAGGCGGTTGGCAAAGCGCGCCTGGATTTTGGTGAAGTCGTTGCCCTGCTGCCTGGTCATCTCGCCGATCACCGAACTCATATCTTCCTGCGCGGTGACGATGACCCAGGCCCGGCCCTGGCATTTGGTGGCCAGACTTTCGGCCACGGTTTGCAGGTTGGTCATCAGCTTGGTGTTGTCAGCGATGTACTGGCCGACTTCATCGACGAAGAAGTTCAGGCGGAAGTCGGGTGCTTGCCGGTCCAGCCAGGCTTTGACCTGGTTGCCGAAATCCTCGATGGAGACGCTGTGCTGGCTGCGGTATTTATCCAGAATGCCTTTGGCCATTGTGGCGTCTTCGCCGGTGATTTGGGCGTAGGCCTTGGCGATGTTGCCAGCCTCCAGCAGTGCTTGCTCGCGACCGCGCTCCCAGGGCTTGTTGGCCAGTTGCTGATAGGCGGTTTTGAAATTTTGGAGTTGATCGCGGCTGTCGAGATCGCGCTCGAACTGGGCGATGTAACCCTGTTTGCCGTAGTAGCCGCACATCTCGTTGAAGACCTTGACGAACACCGAGAGCAGGGCATCAACTTGGGTCTTGCTGATGATGTCAGCTTTCTGGTCGATGTTGAACAGGATGCTTTTTGACGGAATGGCAACGGCTTTTTTGAGCTTGGCGCGCAGCAGTTCGTCGTCGGCGTGAATCTTGGGCAGGAAGATGTCGAGCGCCGTGCTGCCGCCTACCGTGCGGTTTTCCAGCAGCAGCGCGAGCATTTTCAGCAGATGCGATTTGCCCGAGCCGAAGAAACCGGACACCCAGGCGCCATTGGCGTCGTGGTAATCGTTGTAGGCGTCCAGAAAAGCATCCAGGCGTTTGGAAACTTCGTTGGTGAGCACGTATTCGTTGAGCTCGCCGTAGAGGCTGGTTTCATCGTCGGCCTTGATGACCCCTTCGATCGGGCGGCTGACGGGTTTGGAAAAAATGCCATTGAGTTTCATTGACTGCTCCATCACACCTGGGTGTCGAAAATATTGAATGCGCGGTAGTACTTGTCGTCGTGCAGCCGGCCGAACAGCTCCAGCGACGCGCCTTGCTGCAGCGAATGCCGGTATTCGCCTGGGAAGAACATCACGGTCGGCTTGGTCTTGGCGGTGCTTTGCAGGTTGTTGAGGACGTTGTGCGAACGGATGTAGGGAAATACTTCGCCAATCCCGGACAGGAAAAGCACGTCGAATTCGGCATGCTGAATCCGTTCGGCAATGGCCGGGATCAGATGCTGGCGCGGATCGAGCACGTTTTGCAGCAGTTCCAGCAGGCTGTCTGTTTCCAGATCAGGCTCGGCGGCGATGATCTGGTCCCACAGGCTGCTGCCTTCACTGCTGCCTTCGCGAGCTTTCAGCAGCGCGACGGAAAGGTCGTACAGATTGATTTCCAGTACATTGATGCCGCGCCCGCCCAGACAGTCAACGTGCATGCCGGCCAAAGTACTGACCAGTTGGCGCTGGATGCGCTGCATTTCCACCGCTTCGCTAGCCTGGTAGTCGCAGATGTAAAACGGCAGGTCGTTGTTGAGCCCTTTCATGTGCAGAAAGCGCTCGCCGCTGATGACTTGGCGCAGATGTTCGAAGCGTTCGGACAATGATCGCCGGCCAATTTTCGGGTTTTGGCTCATTTTTTTGCTCATTTTAGCCACCTCTGTATGTCGATGTCCGTGGCCGGGAAGACCAGCAAGGATTCCTGCCCCTCGCTGGCCAGCAGCTGCGCCAGACTTGGCGTGAGCAGGGCTGGCTGGATCAGGTATTGATCCGACAGCAGATCCGCATCGCGCAACATGCGAAACAGGTTTTGCCGGAGTTTGCGCTGGGTCGATACGGCAAGGCCGTCCAGCTCGGCATGCAAGACTGCCTTGCCGTTGAAGAAGGCGTCGTAGTCGTTCAGGGTAAGTTGATGCCGCAGGCTCAGGTAATGCTCGCGCAGCACCTCGACGGCAAAGTCCCTGATAAAGGAGTAACGGCGGCAGGCGGCGCTCCAGAGCAGATAGCCGCGCTCGCGCAGACTGCATTCCGGCAGGTATTCCAGCGCATCCTGACTGAGCAGCTCCAGCCGGGCGATCAGCTCCTTGCTGATGCGAGTGGCTGCAGCGCTGGTACGCACTTGTAGCAAATTGTCAGCGCGCACCTGCTCGCGGGTGATTTTCCAGTCCCGCAAGGTCAGGTAGCACTCAGTCACCACGACAGCTTCCTGCAGGAATAAACCGCCGGTGGTAAAGGACAAGCGATACCGTTCAGAAATCATGTGCGTCAACCTTGTTGTGCATCATCGCGCGCACCGCCAGCCCAGCCTAGGCCCGACCTTGTGCGCTGGCATGCTGAGTGTGAGGGAGTGCTTGATATTGAACATCGAGAGATACAAAAAAAGCCTCAAAAAGCCCGTAAACATTGGGCTTGCGGGGGATTCATGGCTTTTTTAGATTTTGCACATTCTTGTGAAAAAATGAGCCAAGATTAAACATAATTTGCGTTTAATTTTGTACTTATTGGTTACTTTTCGGACATTACCGTCTTATAAAGCTCTTCCAGCTGGGTTGTCGACAATTCCAGTGTTGGGTCATCAGACAGTTTGGTTGTCACTAGCTGAAATATTGCCGAATTTCGCCCCATCTCTTCGTGGTGCATTTTAATTGCATCAATCATCTGCCTGCGTAGTTCGGCCCTTTGCTGGCTATACAGGCTATAGGCCGCCACGGCATCTCTTTGAGACTGCAACCGTGCTCGTGCCTTTTCAAAATCCTCAATGAGTATCTGATCGTACTTCCCTACATTCATATAGGTGTTGAGACCGACCATCACGGTTGCGGGATGCTTGTTGAGTCCGCAATCGGCGGTGATTTGTACAATTTCATCACGGAACCGCCGCAACTGGTGCTTCTGCTGGGCGTTGATGACGTTAGCGTCGGTTTTTACGGTCGCCACAATCTTGGGCTGCGTTTCGCCATGGTAATGATTAATCGTGGCGTGATGAGCCACCACCTGGCCGCTGCAGCCGCTAATCACGACTGCTGGCGGCTGCGCCACATCGTTACCAGGCGGCGGCTCTGGCGTCACGCTCTTCAAGCTTGCTTTTAGCTCTGCAAGAACGTTGCTTTCTGCTGGTGCCGCTTGCTTCTTTGCTCGGGGAAACTGGATTATTTTTGATTTTAGTTTTGCAAACATAGTGTTTCTGTAATGTTAAATCAAGCTGCAAGCTGGGTAATCATATTCAGTAATTGTGAGTCTATTTGTTTATCGCGCAGCCACGCCCTATAGAGGGAATCCACTGCCGCCCGCTTCTTTTCCGGGTCCAACTTGCGATTGAACTTGTTCAGCGCCAACTCCAATATCTCCAGGCATTCGCCATAAGCGTGCAAATCAGCCGCGCCGGCCGTATTGACATCACTGGCCGGCTGTAAATCAGCCAACAACATCGGGCCTTCGCCTGATAGTAGCCAATTCACATTCATACCAAGCGCATAAAGACCAATCAGCATCTTGCTATTCGGCAATGAAATATTCAATTCATTGTTTTGCAAACCTCGTGTCGTTGCATCTAGCGCAGCTGCCATTTGCACTTGGCTCATCTTCTTCGTTTCCCGAAAAAGGCGCAGTCGCTCACCGATTTGCGATTTCGCACTTTCATTCATAACGGTTTCCCCGAAGTGCGAAAAAAAGTGCGAAATTTTTTTCTATTTCGCACTTGCAACATTTCTCAATGGAATCAATAACATACATAATATTTCTTAATTTACACCGAAAATTTAAGTGCGAAGACGCAATAAATGCGTTGCACACGAAATTATTGGTGTGTAATATTCAATCCATAGACCCGTTAAGAGCCACAAAAAAACAGCCATGAAAACTCAGCAAAAAGCAAAGCAACAAGACTGGCATCGTGCCGACATCAAGGCAGCGCTGGAAAAGGCCGGATGGACACTGCGCAAACTGGCAATCACCAGAGGCTATAGCTCCGGGGTGTTACGCAATCCGCTCAATGCACCGTGGCCTAAGGGCGAACGCGTCATTGCCGAAGCGATCGGCACCACCGCGCAAACCATCTGGCCTTCCCGTTACAACGAAGACGGCACGCCGATCAGTGGCCGCCAAGTGCGTTGCAATGGTTTGGTTAAGAGCAAGTTTAACACTGGCATTGTGCAATGCAATGTTGAAGTGAAGCGGGCTATTTAACATGCGTCGCTCAACTTTGCCCAATCCCGGCCAGCTCGAACTGAGTTTCTTTAACGTACCCAGCGCCCCGCGCTCGGATGCGGGCGGTCTTGATGTCGCTTTGACAGTGCGAGACGCCTTGACGACAACCCTGTCCGCAGCGCAGTCGCACGGCATGGATAGGCACGAAGTTGCCGCGCTGATCTCACGCCTGTCCAGCCATGACATGACCAAAAACATGCTGGATCGCTATTGCGCGCCGAGCGCAGAAGGATGGCGCTTTCCGCTGGAAGCGCTCCCTGCCTTGACGCTGGCCACCGGTGATTACCGTCTGCTGGAACTGCTTGCCGAGACCTGCGGTTGCCGCATTACGCGGGGTGAAGAAGCATTGTTGGCGGAAATCGGTGCGCTGACCTTGCAAGAGCGCTCGGTTAAAGCGCGGCTGGGCGAACTGCGCAAAAACGTCCCTGACAACGTGATGGATCGCTTGGTCGAAGAAGCATCCAAACGAGTTGGAGGCCGCACATGAAGGTCGATTCACAAGCAATCGCTGATGCATTGCGGGTAACAAAACGATCAGTCGAATTGCGCTCCAATCGTGAAAACTGGACCTTCACCCTGGAAGCTGTACGCGGTGGCCAGCGCAAGGTGTTTACGCTGGCCAACCTGCCAGCCGAAGTCGCACGGGCAGTCAAGCGCCATGTGGACATCAGTTCAAAAGGAAGAATCGCCAGCCACGTACTTGCCCAACTCGCTGATTTGCGCGCAGCCGACGCCAAACGCAGCGCAGAAAAGAAAGCCCAAGGGGAAGAAAACCTCAAGCGACTCAACGCAGTGACATCGGCCTCAGTACAGGCGCGTTTCAACGGGCGGCTGGAAATCGTGATGGGCTGGGAAAGCTGGTTCTGCAGCAAGCAACCGATGGGGAAGAAGCAAAGCTACTGGGCTTATGCCGAAGCGTTTAACGCACGGGAAACGCCGATCTCAGCGGCGATCTGGGAACAATTTCAGCCCTTGAAGGGGCGCTCTGTCGAATCGTGGGCATTGAGCTATGCGAAGCAAGGCGCTGGCGCTTTGCTAGATAAGTGGGATGGCAAGGCTAAGAAGGATGTCAACGTTTTCACGAAGAACGCCAGTTTGCAGGCCACCACGGTGCGGCTCTTGATGGACCGGCCGCACCTGTCGCTAGCTAGCCTGGAAATCATGCTGCAACAAGCGTCGGTTGCTCCCGAGACAGGCGAGGTGCTGTTTGAGGCACCGTCGTATCACGCATTACGGCGCTTTGTGAATAGGTGGAAAGAGCAGAACGCTGAATTGTTTGTCTTTTGCACCAATCCCGACCAATGGAAAAACACCCACATGAACGCATGGGGCAGCTTGTCCGAGGATGTCGTGCGCCTGAATCAGCGCTGGGAAATGGATGCCACGCCGATGGACTGGATGCTGCAGGATGAAGACGGCGTGCGCCGTTATTCCGGCAGTGTCGTGATACGGGTTTATGACCGCGCCGCGATGGTCCTGCTGTCACGCACACCACGGGCGGAGACACACAAGCTGTTGTTGCGCATGGCGATTCTGGCGTGGGGTGTGCCCGAAGAGATTGTCACTGACAACGGCGCTGACTATGTCAGCCGTGAAATGGTTGCCACCTTTAGCAGCCTGGAGATTTCGCACCACCGCACCGCACCCTACAGCCCTGAAGAAAAAGGGCATGTGGAACGGATGAACGAGACCGTATTGCACTCGATTTTAGAGGTGTATTCCAGCTTCATCGGGCACGACGTCGGCGAACGCAAGGCGATCGAAGCGCGCAATAGTTTTGCCCAGCGCCTTAACACCCCGGACATCAAGGCGCTGGAACTCGCCATGCCGGCCTCGCTGTTGCAACAGCGGCTTAACCAATGGTTGACCGGCGTGTATGCGCAGCGTTCGCACGGTGGTGAAGGCATGAACGGCATGTCGCCATTTCAAAAAGCGGCAGCCTATTCCGGCGAAGTGCAACGGATTGCCGATGTGCGGGCATTGGACGTTTTGCTGTCGGCTCCCGCCGGCAAGGGGAGCTACACGATCGGCAAGAAAGGCTTGCGCATCCAGGGCGCGCAATTCCTCGCGATGGAGTTGGCGACTCTATCCGGCAAGGTGGTTGACGTCAAAGAGACCGACGATTTCGGCCAAGTGGTGGTGTATCGCGAGGGGAAATTCGTCTGTGTCGCACGTTGTCCCGAGCGCAGCGGCATTAACCGCCAAGAACTGGCCACCCATTCCAGGGCTGTGCAACGCAAGAATCTGTCGGAGCAACGCAAGCAGGCGCGTTTGACCAAGATTGATCCAGACGTACTGGTATCGAGTTATTTGCAGGAAAAAGCCGAAGCCGCCGGCAAGCTGGCCGCATTGCCAGCACCCGCCAAATCGTACACCACCGAATCGTTAAAAGCCTCCGGACAAGCGGCGCGGATGCTGGATGGGGTCATCCCCGCAGCGGAAATCCCGGCAGATTTACAACTGACTATGCACAAACGGGCTTTAGCCACAAAAGCCCATGCAGCGGCGGCGCTGGAACCGGCCGCCCCGACAAAGATAGCCGTGATCCCGGAAACGCCGCAATTGCGCTTCAGGAAATGGCTCGACCTAGATGATTTATTGAAAACAGGAGGATTGATTGAAGAACCGACACTGACCCGCTGGTATGGCACCTACCCGCAAACAGCGGAACACGCATCAATGATGCGGCGCCATAAAGACGCCACATCAGGGGCACGCAGCGCGGCTGTAACCGCATTGCGACCATAAAACCACATCGAAGTTACACCTACACCACAAGAAAACGAAAGCGATTATGAGTACAAACCCCGGTATTAGCAAGACCACCGCACGGCCAACCGGCGGGGTGGCGGCAATTGCCAGTCTCGATCTGGTCTCCGCCACGCTGGAGCAATTGTCCAGCCGTCGCACTGGCGTGACCGGTATCGGCGTGTTGTACGGGCCGTCTGGCTGGGGCAAAACCTTCGCCACCAACGTGCTGGCCAATGAGCACCGCGCTTACTACGTGCAAATGCGCAGCGCCTGGCGTAGCAAAGACCTGTTGCGCAAGATACTGGTCGAAATGGGCGTTAAGGAAGGTCGCGGCACGACATCCGGCTTGCTTGACATGGTAGCCGCGCAACTGTCGGAGTCACGCCGGACGTTAATTATCGACGAGTTCGACTATGCGGCCAATAGCGACACTTTGATTGAGCTGACGCGTGATATCTACGAAGCTTCGCAAGGGTCCTTACTGTTAGTCGGTGAAGAACAGCTGCCGCGCAAGCTAGAGAAGCCCGAGTGGGAGCGCCTGCATAACCGCGTCTCTGCCTGGGCACAAATGCAAGCGGTATCCCTGGAAGATGCCGACAAGCTGGCACAGATATATTGCCCCGGCATCAATCTGACCGAAGAGGTATTAGCCAAACTAGTTGCCCAAAGCAAGGGTGCGGTGCGGCGGGTCGTCAACTGCCTCAATGCCATCTATGAGCACGGTCAGTTGTATGCGATGGACACGGTTGACGCCGAGATACTGGCAGGAATTCGCTTGCCGAGCGGCCGCGCGCCAGAGCGGAGGGTGTGAGGATGTCGCGTAAGCCAGTACACCTCGAAATGATCGGCGGCAAAAGCCAACGCCAGCGTATCTGGGAAGCCATTCGCGCCTTACGCGACGGTTTTTTTCAGGTTGACATTGTCCGTCACACCAAGGTCGCTGAAAGGGTCGTCGCCGATTACGTTAAATGCTTGCATGCCGGTGGCTTTGTCAGCGTCATCGACAAGGTTAAGGTCGGTTCAATGTGCGTTAAGAAGCGCTATCAACTAGAGCGCGACAACGGCCTGGAAGCGCCACGCCTGACCAAGCGCGGCGTGCCGGTCACGCAAGGCTCTGGCAATGACGCCATGTGGGGCACCCTGCGCCGCATGTTCAAGACCGAGGCAGTCGATCACCGACAACTAGCTGCTTTTGCCAGCACCAGTAGTTTTGCCATCACGCCAGCCACCGCCAACAGCTATCTGCAAGCACTGCACAGCGCCGGTTACCTGGAATGCGTGGCGCGGTCGGTGCAGGGCAAACAAGCTGCCTCAGCCCGTTACCGCCTGATTCCTGCGATGGATTCCGGCGCACGCGCACCGATGATTCAACGCACTAAAAGCGTCTTTGATCCGAACTGGAACAAAACTGTCTGGGCTGAAAAAGAAGGCAAAGAAGGATTCGAGAATGAATAAGCAAACCAACAAGCAACCAAAGACATGGCGCGCATATATGAATAGCGACTGGTTTGCCGGTTTCATGTCGGAAGTCCAGCACAGCAGCATCACAACGGTTGCCTCCAAGCTGGGTATAAAGCGCACCACCATCTCGCAAGTGTTTAACGGCAGTGGCGAATACGGCAAGGGCACCGCCAGCACCGGCAACATTGAGCGTTCCTATCGTGGACATTATGAAAAATTGAGTTGTCCGCACACCCAGGCACAAGTCGGCATTAATCACTGCCGCGAACTCGCATTGCGCGCCGCGCCAACCCACAACCCACTGCAGATGCAGCAATGGCAGGCCTGCCAGCAGTGCAGATACAGGCCAACTGAAAAAACGTACTCCGCCGAACGCATCCGGCCTGACGTTGACACGCTCACGGTCAAGGTTCCCCAGCAAGCCGGCGTCATCGACACCGTCACATTGCCGTTGCCGGAAGTCGGCGCACCACAAATATCGAAAGGATCTCTTCAATGAACAACAGTGTGTCAATCATGCCTGCTGAAATGGCAGCGCTTCGCAGATTTTGCGAAACCTGTGAGGACGGCGAGGGGTACGACGTACCGAAGTTGATGATGAATCGCCTTGCGTGCATCGGTCTGGTGCGTAGGGTTACTCGTAATATTTTCCAGATTACCGATTTCGGTCAGTCCGTCATAGACGGTTTAGATGACGGGCCATCCCATGCCGAACGGGCGTTGCGCGAAGCCGGAGTATTTGCCGCCAGCGTCATCAAGGAACACGGCATGTTCGATTTGTCGGAGCGCATTGCGTATCAACGGCTCGAAGAGGCGTTGGCAGGCCTCGGCATCAAAGTGGATACCCCTGCGACACGTCAATACGACCAAGTGCACGCTGCAGGCGCTCCTGACTCCACTGGAGAACCCGCATGAAACGCTCTACTTCCCCGTCTGTACTGGACCTGTATCGCTGGCTGCTGAGGACACCGAAACCGGCCCCGCATCCGGTTATGGCCGAACTGCGTCTGTGCCTGCAGCGCATCGCTATCACCTGGCGGCTGCACCGCATCAATGTGCAGGAGCGCCGCGCTGCCGTCGAACTGGCATTCGAGCGCGCCCATGTAATACAGGCATCGCAGAACTTCAATGCGCTGCTGATGAGCAACCAGCAACTGCGTGAGTCCTATCGGAAACGGATGGAAGTGCTGATGGAGGCTGGCGATGCTCAATAAATACAAACATTCCCGCCTGGCCTTGCTGCTGTGGACCGTGCTGGTGTTTTGCATCGGCTACGGCAACGCCGCGCTGCAGCGGCCGAAAGTGGAAGTGCATGTGCATATGCCATCGCCAACGCAACAAAACGACGCTGGCAACGCCGCACCGATGCAGCAGCAAATAACCAATCCTCTGATCTGGAGACTGTAATGACTGACCGAAAACAACAAATTATGATGCTGATAGCTAAACAGCCTCGCATTCGCGATGTCGAGATTGCCGACACGCTCGATATGGACATGGACCAAGTGCATCGGGATCTGTCCGATGCCGTTGCAAGCAACGAAGTATGGGTAGAAAAAATCACCGCACCCAACGGCCTCAAGGTCAACGCTTACAGCATTAATCCCACATCCTCAGGATGGTCCTCTGGATGGAAAGCCCACTCTGTTGCAGCGCCGGCCAGCCAGCCAAGTGCGGTCCCGATACCGGTTGCACCTGTTGTATCGCCAGCCGTTAAAGAGCTAACCAAAGTAGATAAAGCCATCGCGTATTTAACGGCCAATGGCAGCGTTACACCGCGTGATCTTGCTATCGCGATGGGACTCGACGTACGCAAACAGTCGCCGTCCCAGTATCTGGGGCATTGCATCAGAACTGGGCGCATCGTCAAGGATGGCAAATTGTTTCGATTGGGAGTGGAAGGCGGGGTTGCTGCAGCTGAAACGCTTTCGCCTGCGCAGAAAGAACGACTGTCAGATCAGCAGGCGCGGGACTTTTCAAAATCATCTGCGCCGGCTGCTGCGCTTATCGACAAGCATATTCCGGCACTGGCACCTGCGCATGACGACGTGCATACCCCGAGCCACTACACCGCCGGCGGGATGGAGGTTATCGACATCCTGCGCGCCAAGCTCAGCCTGGAAGAGTTCCGTGGTTTCTGCAAGGGCAACGTCATCAAATACACCCTGCGTGCGGAATTGAAAGGCGGCGTTAAAGATTACGCAAAAGCGAATGTGTATTCCGGTTGGCTGGTATCGGCCGTCAATGATGGAGCCGCACATGTCTGACATCCTGAAAAAAGTAATGGATCAGCTGGAGGCGTGCATAGCCCCTAGCTATGACGATCTGGAAGAGGCGTTGGCAGTTGCGCTACAAGAGCGGAATGCGTTTGAATCCATGACGCGTGATATGGCGGACTGGATGCAGAAATGCGTTGTTGCGCATCTGAAAAATGATGCGTCGGGCGTTAAATCCGTCCTGGATGAATTTATCGCTAAGCACGTCAAGGTGGTTCAGGCAGGCGAACAAAGTGGGAGCATGCACTGATGAGCCGCCACACCCTCCCAAAAACCGGCACCCGTGCGCGCCGCGTGCTCGATGCGCTGTTCTCATTCCCGGTCGGGCCAGTAGTCGAAAGTTCACTGATGGCACGCCACTTACTGAACCACCAAAGCCCTGCCAATTGGCGCAAGGTGGTCTACCAGCGCCTGCAGGATGATTACCTGATTACACCCAGTAGCGACGGATTTACCGGCGCTCACCGTTGGATGCTGACCGACAAGGCGTTGCGCCTGTTGCGTAGCGAGACGGTCGCTGCCGAGCTGGAGCGGGATGCGCCGGTAATCGTTAGCGTGGCTATCGTGCCGCCGCGCACGGTCCGGCCGTTTCGTCCGCTCACGCCTGGCACGGTCGGCATGCGGGTCATGCGTGATGGTGCGCTGGATTATCAATCCATCCCCAGCCTGATGGGAGGCCGTCGATGCTATTGAGATGTCCTGCCTGCGGCGCCGGAAATTCGCTCGATGTACTGATCGCCCACGACGATGCCCGCGCCGCCATGAAAGCCGCACTGGAGCTGGATGCCGGCTTGGGTACTCTGGTATTCCAATACCTCGGCCTGTTTCGCCCAGGGAAAAGCGCACTGGGCTGGGGCAAGGTCGCCGCCTTGCTGGGGGAACTCAACCCCATGATTGCCGCCGCGCAGATCCAGCGTGACGGTCAAATTCATCCCGCACCACGCGAGATCTGGAAGCTCGCGCTTGCCACCGTCGTCAGTACACGCAGCACCTTGAACTTACCGCTACGAAGCCACGGGTACCTGCTGGGCATCATCGCCAATACCCATAAGCAGCAAGGCAAACGGCTGGAAGACCAGAGCGACATGGCGCGCAGCGGCAACACCCCGGTTGCTGCAGGGGCAGCAGCACGCCCTGAAATGACCCGCCTGCCAGAACTGCCACCCCGCAAAGGCGCGCCGGACGAATTCAAAAATCTCGTTAAATCACGCAAGAAAGGAAGCTCCGATGTTTCAACCGAACCAGCCTCGACCGGCACCGCTGCCGCAGCAGCCGATACAGCAACACCCTGATAAACGCATCCCCATTGGCCCTACCGATATTTAACCAGGAGCAAAGAAACATGATCGCAGAAGCATTTAACGAAAAAACCATTCCAGGCACAGCGCAGGCCATCGCCGGCTACCGCCAGAACGCTCAGGGCCACCTGATCCCTGAATCCATGATCAAGCCGATTGATCGCGCCCGCGATTCGCTGGTGCAGGAGCTGATCACCCACGCGACAGCCTTGAATAAAAATATCGGTCAGTTCAAATCCAAGGTCTTTGGTGACATTGCCGCCTTTGTCGATCTGTCGGCAGAGGAGTACGACACCAGGATCGGCGGCAAGAAGGGCAACGTCACGCTGTACAGCTTCGACGGCCGCTACAAGGTCCAGTTCGCCAGCGCCGACAACATCGTCTTTGATGAACGCCTGCAGGCTGCCAAGGCGCTGATCGATACCTGCATCCAGGAGTGGAGCCAGGGCAGCAGCCCCGAAATCATGGTGTTGGTGCAGGAAGCCTTCAAGGCTGACAAGGAAGGCAACCTGAACACCGGCCGCATCCTCGGCCTGCGCCGGCTCGACATCAACGATGAGCGCTGGCAGAACGCGATGAAAGCGATCGGCGAATCGGTGCAGATCGTCGGCAGCAAGCAGTACATCAGGTTTTATGAGCGCCGGGCAGATACCGATCAGTACGACGCGATCAGTCTGGATATCGCGGCGGTTTAACACCAAGTGAAACCATATCGAGGACAGCCTCGATATGGTCTGCCATCGGCCCCATAGTAAACAAGGATGAAATAAGCATGACGTGCGACTGCAAAAAAACAATCGAGGAACAGTTGGTGGAAATGTTCCAGGCCAAAGCGACAGAAGCTACGGATCACAAAGTTCGGTTGGGTGGGTACACATTAATTCTTGGTGAAAAACTCACCCAAAGGGGATGTATGCCAATGAAATTAACGGCGAAGCATCCATTAAAAAAAGGCGGCATCAAAGAAAAAACGGAGACGCAGAATATGATTTTTACCTTCTGTCCATTCTGCGGCGAGAGATACGAGCCCACAGAGGATGCAGTATAAGACTCGTTTATTTACATTAGACGTACAGATGTATGCCCAGTCTGCCCGGTATGGTGGCCTGGTATTGATGACCAGCCAAGGAAAAATAATGAAATTGAGTAAGGAGCAAAAGGAGGCGCTGGCCGAGAAGCTGTCGATGCCGTGGGGCGGTATCGAACTGGAGTGCGATGGCTATCTGGTGGCGCTACGTGTCGAGCGCTACACGGGGATGACGTATCGCGTGATGACCTATGTGAACGGAGTTTTCAAGGGTGAATGGTGCTATACGAAAGGTGGCGCGGCACCGGTACCCGAAACGAAATTTCTGCGCAAGTCTGTCCGCCCTAATATCGGCCCGGCCAAACGCAAGCAACTGGAAAAGAATTTAGGCAAGCGCTACATCTCGAAAGATCCGTACTGGAGCGGCACCCAGACCTTCTATCTGCCTGATTGGTCCAGCGGCAAGGCCGCTATCAATCACCTGTGCAAGGTCTGCGAGTCGGTTCAGGTCTCAAAGAAAACGGATTTTAGCGCACTTGAGAAAGAGCCCGCATAGTCGAAATCTGGCTTTAATCCCAGCCAAAACCAAAGGCCGCTATCGCGAGATCAGCGGTTTTTTTACGCACGTCAAAATGTTTAACGCGTTAAAAAACGAGCAGCGCAACATTTAATCAACATTGCTGTAATTTACTGCCGTTTTGGGGAGTGAATTGCTTCCGGCAGGCTTTACATTATTGGCATGAAGCCTACCCCAGCCGACGTACTGCGCAAAAACGAACTCGCCAAAATCCATCTCGCCAAAAAACAATTGGCGCTGGACGATGACGAATATCGCGCCATCATGCTATCCGTCACCGGCAAGCAAAGTGCCGCCGATCTGGACTGGCAAGGCCGTCATAAGCTGCTCAACCACTTCAAGAAAATTGGCTTCAAGATCGTCGCCAAAACGGCGCAGCGCTCACGCCCGGCCGTGGCCAGAAACCGCCAGGCACTGATCGGCAAGATCGAAGCACAGCTGGCCGAGGCAAAATTGCCCTGGGCGTATGCCGATGCCATGGCCAAGCGCATTTGCAAGGTCGATAGCATCCAGTTCTGCACTCCCGAACACCTGGGCAAGATCATTTCCGCACTCAGTTACAGCGCCAAGCGCCACGGCAGGAGCGAGGGATGAGTTTGCCCGCGATGGCTGCTCTGCTGATCCGCATCGTCGGCCAGGATGCCGCCATGCGCATGATGGCTCCAGCTGCCTATGGCGGCAAATCGGTCGATCTGCCCAAAGCCGAGCTTGGCCGGGGCGAACGCGCCTTTGCCGCGCTGACTGAAGTGGTCGGCATGGACAATGCACAGCGGTTATGCAAGCACTTCGGCGGTGACCGCATTTACATTCCACGCTGTGACGCGCTCGATCTGGCCAGGCGCAATCGCAATATCGTCACCGCCTATAATAATGGCGTGTCGGTATGGCAGCTGGCCAGTGACCATGTTCTGTCGGACCGGCAAATCTGGACCATTTTAAAAAAAACAGATATGAGCGAGAGCGCGCAAACCAGTTTGTTTTAAGGTAGGGGATGGGATGAAAAAATACTTGCTGATCTGCTGCATGCTGGTGTCCGCATCGGCTACGGCCCAAGTGTACAAATGTACTGTCAATGGAAAAACAGTGTATGCGGATAGCCCATGCGGCGCGCAGGCAGCCGTGGTGCAGATTCAGCGCGCACCCGCACCCATGACGGCAGACGAGCGTGCGGAGAAAGCCGGCTGGGCCGAGCTCAGAAGCCAAATGGAACGCCGCTCCAATGTCCGTTCCGCTGTTAATTCCGGCGAACCGGCGATCTCGATGAGCGAGACCGATCTGTACCATGCCATGGGCCGTCCGAGCCGTACCAATACCGGCAATTACAACGGCACCATCCAAGACCAGCTGATTTACGATCGGCACGACCGCACCTGGTATGTCTACCTGACAAACGGCATCGTCACATCGATTCAGACTACCGAACGGATTGGCAGAAGAAAGAAGGAATGTTTAAGTAGTACGGAACTTCGTAAGTTAGAAGTCAGCGCGTCAAGTATTACTGTGCAAGGAACAGCCAGAGGAGAGGCACTGCGCAAAGAAATCAACGAAGCGAAAGATTGCCAATAGTATTGCAATCAGTGCAACCCAAATCAAAGACCGCTCGTTAGCAATAACCAGCGGTCTTTTTACGTCACCCTGAAGCGCTTCGACCTTAGCCGCACTTGTGCGCGCACGTAACGTGTTGGCATGACCACACCGCAATCCATTCCCGCTAATTCCTGCACCAGCTGCACGCACCTGGTGCGCAAGCCGACGCTGGGTGCCGACACGTCCGCCGCCCGCATGGCCAGTCAGAACATGTACAACTGCGTGCTGTCGCCGCAGTGGGAGTTTTTCGGGCGCGGATCGCATTGCAGCTTCACGCCGTCCCGCCATCAACCCGCTGTCTCAAAAGCAAAACCATCAGGAGCCACATCATGACCAGAGCCACCGCCGCCCAGCTGGGCGGCCAGAACGTTTGCGCATATTTGGACATGCTGGCCGTGTCGGAGGGCACCCAGGGGCGCGGCGACGACGGCTATAACGTGATTGTCGGCGGCGCACTTTTTAACGGCTATGCAGCCCATCCGCAAAAGACGGTCTGGCTGCCGCGCTACAACGTGTACAGCACGGCGGCCGGACGTTATCAGTTCCTGAAAAAGACTTGGGGCAATCTGCAACAAATGCTGCACTTGTCGGACTTCTCGCCGCTGTCGCAGGATCTGGCGGCAGTCGAGCTGATACGCGGTCGCGGGGCGTTGGCCGACGTCAAGGCGGGCCGTTTTGCAATCGCAATTCAAAAATGCGCGAAGGAGTGGGCGTCGCTCCCCGGTGCCGGTTACGGCCAGCGGGAACTCTCCATGTCCAAGCTGCAGGCCGCCTATGCCGCTGCCGGAGGCGCGTATGCGTAAGCTGACCTATCACCGGCAGGCATGGGTGCGTCGTTTCCGACTGGCCTCTAACTGGCGTCGTCTGCACCGCTCCTACACCGTCATTCTCTCGGTGCTGCTGGCGCTGCTGTCGGCCGCCCAGGATCAATGGCCGCTGTTCCAGTCCTTCATTACGCCGCAGCGCTTCGCCGTAGTTTCGATGGTGCTGGCGCTGGTTATTGCCGTCTTCCGTTACCTGGAGCAGCCATCGCTGCGTGTCTCTACAGATGTGGAAGGCCAGACGCCATGAGTGCGCTTTCCCGCATATTGCGTGATACAGACAATAACGGTCTGATGTTCTGGTGCCCTGGTTGCAAGACATCGCACCGCATCCAGCATGGAGAAGGTACTGGGCCGCGATGGGGATGGAATGGCAGCACCGATAAGCCTACGTTCACGCCGTCCGTATTGGTGCGCACAGGGCATTACGTTCCGGGCCATCAGCCGGGCACATGCTGGTGCACCTATAACGCCGAGCATCCGGACGAACCTGATCCGTTCACCTGTCAGGTTTGCCACTCCTTCGTCACCGACGGCCACATCCAGTTCCTGTCCGACTGCACGCATTCCCTGGCCGGCCAGAACGTGCCACTGCCGGACTTCCCTGAATGGACGGCATCATGAACCGTTTATTGATTGCGGCTGCAGCTGTCCTGCTTTGGTCCATCGTCCTGAGCACGACCTCCTATCTGACCGGCCAGAAGCATCAGTCCGATGCCGACCGCACCGCCCAGCTGGCCGTCGCTGAAAGCGATGCCGAGACCCTGCGCATCAAGAACCGCGCCGCCACGGCCGCAGGTATCCGCACCGAAAAAGCCCAAGCCAAGACTGACACCATTTTCCAAAAAATCAGAAGCGACTATGAAATCGAACAACGCAATGATCCTGCTATTGGCTGTGTGCTTGACCCTGTCAGCCTGCGCCTCTGGAACGCCGCCAATACGCAATCAGACGGCGCAGCCGCAGGCGAACCTGATGGTCGGATGCGGGACGCTGCCGACCCTGCAGCCGGGGCAGAACGCAGTGAATAACCATATCGAAGTAGCGCGCCTGTTCCACCTCTGCAGCAACAAGGTGACCGGCTGGATCGATTGGTTTGAGAGCACCGAAGGTACGCCGTGACTGATATCTACGACCAGGCCAGTGTTATCGAAGAGCTTCATCGCCAGCATGCGCTTGACCGGCAGCGGGCACAAAGCAACGGCCCCGACACACGTTATCTGGATTGTATGGATTGCGGAGAGTCGATACCGCTGCAACGGCGTAAGGCGGTCCGCAATTGCTGCCGTTGCATCGATTGTGAAAAGGCTGCCGAAGCCCGAAAAAAATTAATGCGTTAAACCCACTCACAGGCTCACCATGACCATGGAAATCAGCAATAACGACATCGCCCGTATTCTGGGCAACATCGAGGCAAATCTACAAACACAGATGCAATCCTCAGTGCGGCAGGAAGCAGCATTGGCTAGCCTGGACACTAAAATCAGCCTGCGCCTGGATGGCCACGACGAGCGCTTGCGCCAGCTGGAAGTGATTAACCCTGCTCAGATCGCCGAGAGCGTAAAGGATCACGAAGAACGCCTGCAGTCGCTGGAGCGCGGCGCGGCCAAGGCCGGCGTGATCTCCGGCGTCGGCTCGGCGGTCGGGATGGCGGTCATCATCGAAATCGCCAAACGCAAGCTGGGGCTGTAAATGGCAAAGCCTGCAGAAGTGCGCGCCAAGGTCCGCAAGCACTATGTGTTCGACCGGCTCTCGCTGGAGCAGGCCGCCAAGTTGGCCGGCGTGACCTATTCCACTGCCAAGCGCTGGAAGACCAAGGCCGAAGAGACTGGCGACGGCTGGGACAAGCTCAAAAGCGCCTCGGCCCTGGCCGGCGGCGACATCGAGCAGCTGTCGCAGCAGATCTTGACCGAGATGCTGGTGCAGTTCAACAGCGTGCTGGAGCTGATCAAGGCCGACGCCGAGATGAAGGCCGTCACCCGCGTCGAGCTGCTATCGAGCCTGATGGACAACATCCACAAGAGCATGAGTGCGATGCGCCGCTTCCTGCCGGAGACCAATGCGCTGGCGATCGGCATGCATGTGCTGCGCGGCATGGCCGAGTTCGTGCAGACCCGTTTCCCGCAGCATGGCGCGGCCTTCGTCGAAATACTGGAGCCGTTCGGCGACGAGTTGCCGCGTATCCTGGGCGAAGTCAAATGAAGCTCAAGGACCTGAAGCTCCAGATCGCCGCGCTGGCCGGCCAGTTTCGCCTGCAGATTGAGGCCGAATGCGACGGGTTTAATCCGAACCCGGCCGAGAGCGTTAAACGGGTGCAGCGTGCCAAAGATGACTACGAGTTCTTTGCCCGCACCTATTTCCCGCACTACATCAAGCACGCCAACGCGGTGCTGCACGACTACCTGTACAAGCGCCTGCCCGAGCTGGTCGATGCATCGGAAGGCCAGCATGAAGCCATTGCCGCGCCGCGCGGAAACGCCAAATCGACCCTGGTGACGCAAATTTTTACCCTCTGGTGCATGCTCACCGGGCGCAAGCGCTATCCGCTGATCATCATGGATGCGCTCGACCAGGCCGCCACCATGCTGGAGGCGATCAAGGCCGAACTGCAATTCAATCCCCGCCTGGCGATGGATTACCCGCAGGCGGCAGGCGCTGGCCGGGTCTGGCAGGTCGGCACCATTACCACTGCTAACGATTGCAAGATTCAGGCGTTCGGCTCCGGCAAACGGATGCGCGGCCTGCGTCACGGCCCGCACCGGCCGGATCTGGTGATCGGCGACGATCTGGAGAACGACGAGAACGTGCGCAGTCCGGAGCAGCGCGACAAGCTGGAAAGCTGGCTCAAAAAAACCGTGCTGTCGCTGGGTGCTGCCGACGACACGATGGACGTAATCGTGATCGGCACCATCTTGCATTACGACTCGGTGCTGTCGCGCCTGTTAAAAAATCCGTTATGGAAGCGTAAGAAATTCAAGGCCATCATCGACTGGCCGCACCGGATGGACTTGTGGGACCGGTGGGAAGAGATCCTGCTCAATACCGACGATGACGGCATTGCTGCCAATCTGTTCTACCAAGGCAATCGCGGCCTGATGGAGCTGGGCGCAACCGTCTGCTGGCCAGCCGGTCAGCCGCTGTACAAGCTGATGCACAAACGCGCCCGCGACGGCCACGCCGCGTTTGACTCCGAGCAACAGAACGATCCGGTTTCCGGTGACGATGCGCCATTCGCCAACGGCATCATCCAGTTCTGGGTCAACCGCCTGGCTGACTGGATTTTTTACGGTGCCTGCGACCCTTCGCTGGGCAAGCATGGCGCCAGCCGCGATCCGTCGGCATTGCTGGTCGGCGGCTTCAACCGCGCCACCGGCGTGCTCGACGTGGTCGAAGCCAAGATCGCCAAGCGGGTGCCGGACAAGATCATCAGCGATGTGATCGAGCTGCAGCGGCTGTACCGCTGCCTGCTGTGGGTGGTGGAAACGGTCCAGTTCCAGGAGTTCCTGCGCACCGAACTGGTCAAGCGCAGCGCCAAGCTCGGCGTGCCGGTGCCGGCACGCGCGGTCATCCCGCACACCGACAAGCTGCTGCGCATCGAGAGCCTGCAACCGCATATCGCCAATGGCCTGATCCGGCTGCACCCATCGCAAAACACGCTGATCGAACAATTAACGCACTTCCCCAAAGCCGACCACGACGACGGCCCGGACGCGCTGCATATGCTGTGGATGGCGGCGGTATCAAGCGGCGTATTTGAATTCACCAGCGTCGGACGCCATGGCGGCCGGCCGGATGATGGTCATGGTCGCACCGGGCAATGGGATGGAATGCCCGACATGTATGAGCGCGGCGCTTACTAAGGAAGAAGCAATGAGAATCAATGACAAAACAATTCATGAGCGCGCGGTGCATGCGTATTTCGATGAAGCTGATCTGGTCGCGCTGCTGTCGCAGAAGGTGGCGGCAGACACCGGGTTTTCTATTGATCCAAGAAAAACAAAAATACACGTAATCATCTCGAAGAAAGACAGGTGCGGCACTGCTGGCTTTGAGAGCTACGCAGAGGTCACGTTGACCAATACACTCTCACCAAGTGCGGAATAGAGAAACACATGTCAAAAATCATAGACGTCCACGGCAACCCGCTGCAAAGCGAAACCCTGCGCGAACCGCAAACCGCACGGCTGTCCCAGCTGCGTAGCGAATACGCAGCCCATCCGTCACGCGGTTTAACGCCGATGCGTCTGGCGCGCATCATGGAAGATGCCGAGCTGGGCAATCTGCAGGCGCAGGCGGAGCTGTTCGCCGATATGGAAGAAAAGGACGCGCATATCTATTCGGAGATGCACAAACGCAAAAGCGCGATCCTGACCATCGACTGGAAGATCGACCCGCCGCGCAATGCCGATGCCGCTGAAAAAGCCAATGCCGAATGGTTGAGCGAAGTCGCCGCCGACATCATCGACGCCGATTTCCTGCTGGCGCTGATGGATGGCGTCGGCTTTGGTTACAGCAATGTCGAGATCGAATGGCAACTGGCCGAGCGCCAATGGATGCCGGGGGCATTGTCGCAGCGGCCGGCAACGTGGTTCCAGCTGGCACGCGATGATCAGAACGCACTGCGTCTGCGTGACCACAGCGCCGACGGTGCGGTATTGCAGCCGTTCGGTTGGGTGCGGCATGTCCACCGGGCTAAATCCGGCTACATCGCCCGTTGCGGTCTGCACCGCGTGCTGGCTTGGCCGTATCTGTTCAAAAACTACGCGATCCGGGATCTGGCCGAACTGCTGGAAATTTACGGCATCCCGATCCGCCTGGGTAAATACCCGTCCGGCATCGGTGAGAAGGAAAAGGCCACGTTGCTGCGCGCCGTCACCGAGCTGGGCCACGCTGCCGCCGGCATTATCCCCGAGGGCATGTCGATAGAGTTCCAGACCGCTGCCACCGGCAGCCACGATCCGCACTTGGCGATGAACGACTGGGCCGAGCGCTCGGTTTCCAAGGCGGTACTGGGCGGCACGCTAACCAGCCAAGCCGACGGCAAGTCGTCCACGAATGCGCTGGGCAACGTGCATAACGAAGTGCGGCACGACCTGCTGGCGTCGGATGCGCGCCAGATTGCCGCCACCATCACGCGCGACCTGTTGTACCCGCTGCTGGCGCTCAATCGCGGCAATGTCGATCCGCGCCGCATGCCACAGCTGGTGTTCGATGTATCGGAACAGGAAGACTTCACGGCTTTTTCCGCTGCGCTGCCGAACCTGGTCGATATCGGCACCCCCATTCCCGTGTCTTGGGTGCAGAAGAAGCTCGGTATCCCGGCACCGGCCAAAGACGAGGCGGTGCTGGTGCGGGTATCCAGGGCGCAGGGACCGAACGGACCTGCTAGCTTGATGGCCCAATTGATGGCAGGCATAAACGCCGTGCCGCCGCCTGCCGACCAGTTGGCTGCACAGCTGGGAGCCGAGGCTGCCGATGCCTGGCAGGCCGTGCTTGCCCATATCACAGCCATCGTCGATAGTGCCGACAGTTTGCCCGCCTTGCAGGCATCCTTGCTGGCATCCTACGGCGGCTTGCCGTTGGAAGACTTGCAGGCCGTGATGGCGCAAGGTCTGATAGCTGCGCAGGCCGCTGGTATGGCCGACGTGGAAGCTGGGAAGTAGCAATGGCCGATGCAATCGAAGATTCGGTCAAGCGGCCGCCCTGGCATCGTCCGTTTGCCGAACAGGTGACGTTCTTCCGGCAAAAGCTGAACCTGCCGACTGAGCGCTGGGACGATATTCTGCGCAGTGCGCACGATAAAGCCTTCATCGTGGCCGGTGCGCAAAGCGCCGATTTATTGAGTGACCTGCATGCGGCCGTTGGCCGTGCGATCGAACAAGGCACCGGGCTGCACGCCTTCAGGAAAAATTTTAACGCGCTGGTGACAAAGCACGGCTGGACCGGTTGGGCCGGTGAAGGCAGCAAGGCCGGCCATGCGTGGCGCACCAAGGTGATCTATCAAACCAACATGTCCACCAGTTATGCTGCCGGCCGCTGGCAACAGTTGAACAATCCGGAACTGCAAAAGGCGCTGCCGTACTGGCAGTACAAGCATAACGACAGCGTGGTCCACCCCCGGCCGTTGCATGTCAGCTGGGATGGTTTAACGTTGCCTCCGGATCACGCGTTCTGGAATGCCCACTTTCCGCCGAATGGCTGGGGTTGCCATTGTCGCGTGGTGCCGGTGAGCAAGGCCAAGTTCATGCAAGCGATCGCCGATGGTCGTGGTCCGGCCAATGCGCCTGCAGCTGGCGATACCAGCGGCATCGATAGCGGCTTCGACTATGCACCAGGCGCGCGCGTGGATACGTCGTATCGGCAAGTGGTCCAGGACAAACTGATCAACTATCCGCCCGCGATTACCAAAGCGCTGACGCGGGATGTGAATCGTTACCTGAATGCACACGAAGCCGTGCCTGAATTTGTCCGGCGGGTGTTGGCTGATAAATCGGTGACCGAGCCATTGTGGTTGGGTTTTGTGGAAAACGATGCAGCATTGACGCAAGTTCTGCAGCGTGACGTGCGCGGCTATTTGATGACGATCAAGGCAGATGTGCCACGCCACGTTGAGGACAGCCATGGCCACGATGGCGGCACTCAGCGACCTGCACAGCCAGAAGACTACCGGCAGTTGGTCAGCATACTGAACGAAGCGGATAGTTTGCGGCCGGGAGCGTTATCACGCCATAAGCAGCCAACGGTCGTGGCGATCAAGGCAATTGCGGGGGAAATATTCAGGGCGGTGTTTGAGCTGCAGCCAGGAAAGAATAACCGGGCGCTTTCGTTGCTCTCATTCGTCATCAAAGCAGGTGGGGGTTAATGTACGCTTCCCTTAACCATTACGTCCGTAACGCGTCCACCTATCAGCACAGAATAGCATATAGCCAGGAGTGCGCATGATTGAAATTAACGTCACTGACTCCGGCGCGCTGGCGGCGCTAAATCGTTTGATATCCGGCATTCAAAATACCGAACCGGCGATGCGCGCGATCGGCGAGTACATCATGGAACTGAGCAAGCGCAGTTTCGAGAAATCGGCATCACCGTCCGGCGTGCGCTGGGCGCCAAATACCCAGACCACCATCCTGCAGTACCTGGAACAGACCGGCGGCAATTACCGGCGGGACGGCCGCTTGTCGGTCAAGGGCGCGCAACGCGCGACCGGCAAAAAGCCGCTGATCGGCCAAAGCCGGGATCTGTCGCGCCAGTTCAGTTATGTGGCCGACGGCAATTCCGTTACCATCAGCAACACGATGGCGTACGCGGCGATGCACCAGTTCGGCGGCACCAGGGCGCAATTCCCGCACTTGTGGGGCAACATCCCGGCGCGCCCGTTCATGCCGGTCGATGCCGGCGGTGCGCTCGATGATGCGGCCGCCAGGCATGCGGTGTCGGCGGTCGAGGATTACATCAATAGCCTGACTGGACGCTGAAAGACAGAAACGGCCACAGCGGCGTTTTTAAATGCTTAGGCGCAAGAATCCTTGCACTAACGCCACACACCCCGTTAAACCCCCGTTAAATGCGCTCCAATCCGCATTGCCACACATCAAGCACCTTGCACACTGCGCCGCAGGGATGAAATAAGCCCCTGAAGCGCTTCCACTTACCGCCGGAACAAGTGCGCCCGATCATGGCGGCATGGCAAAACCACACCAACACAAATCCGGCACCGCAGTCGCCGCACTGTCGATCCAGATCCTTGACCGCACGGGGAAAGAGATTCAGTTGATGCCGGCCGGGCGCTTTCAATCCATCGATGGCCGTCCGGCATCGATGGCCGCCTGCACCGAATGGGTGCTGGATGCCGACAACGCGGCCCAGCTGATCGCTGCAGCCGCCGCACGCGCCAATCCATCCGTGATCGATTACGAACATCAAACGCTGCTGAAAGAGCAGAACGGCCAGCCGGCCCCAGCCGCCGGCTGGTTCAAGCAGCTGGAATGGCGCGAAGGCGTCGGCCTGTTCGCTACCGATGTCAAGTGGACGCCTGCCGCCGCCCAGGCCATCGCCGATGACGAATACCGTTTTATTTCCCCGGTCATGCATTTCCACCCAAAAACCGGCCGCGTCACCGGCCTGACCATGGCCGCGCTCACCAACTACGCCGGCATCGACGGCATGCAGCCGGCCAGCCTGGTGGCGTTATCCCATGCCGCCAATGATTTTTTTAATGATGAACACAACGAGGAGCCACCCATGAATGCACTATTAGCCGCGCTACTGGCGGCGCTTGGCCTGGACGACAAGGCCACCGAACCGCAGGCGCTGACCGCGTTAAACGCCTTCCTGGTAAAAACCAAGGAAGTCGACGACAAGGTCGTATCCCTGGCGGCCGATCTGGCCACAGCCAATAAAACCCACGCGCCAGATCCGGCCAAGTTCGTGCCGATCGAAACCGTAACCGCGATGCAGACCCAGCTGTCGGCGCTGTCGAACCAGATCAACGGCGGCGAAGTCGACAAGGTGATCCAGACCGCACTGGCCGCCGGCCAGTTGATCCCGGCCCAGGAGAAGTGGGCGCGCGATCTGGGCGCCAAGGATCTGGCCGCGCTTAAATCGTTTGTCGAGTCCGCGCCCAAGATCGCCGCATTGAGCGGCACGCAGACCAACGGCAATGGCCCGGCCGCGCAGGAAGGCGATCTGGACGCCACCATGCTGGCCGTGACCCGCATGTTCGGTAACGATCCGGACAAAATCAAAACCGCCCTGAAAGGAGAAGTGCAATGAGCGCGACCCAAGACCGCAACACCCCGTTCAAAGACGGTGAACTGGTGCCGGTATCGGTAGCGGCCGCCACCCGCATTTACGCCGGCACCATCGTGGTGGCCAATGCAGCCGGCTTTGCCGAGCCGGGCAGCACCGCCACCGGCCTGGCCTATCTGGGCCGTGCCGATGCGGCTGTGGACAACAGCGCAGGCGCCGACGGCGCGGCGGTGGTGCTGGTGCGGCGCGGCAAGGTCTTCAAGTTCGCCAACGCAGCCGCCGACCCGGTCACGCAGGCGTCGTTCGGCCGTCTGGCCTACATCGTCGACGATCAGACGGTGGCCGCGACCAATGGCACCAATACCCGCTCTGCGGCCGGAATTGTCCTCGGCGTCGATGCCGACGGCGTGTGGATTCAATAAGGAGCAATCAAAAATGCTGATCAATAAAGTCGTGCTCGCCGCAGTTTTCGTCAACCTGAAAACCACCTTCAACAACGCCTTTGCCGGCGCGGAATCGCAGTGGCAGAAAATCGCCATGCTGGTGCCGTCCTCGTCGGCCCAGAATGATTACAAATGGCTGTCCAAATTCCCGCGCATGCGCAAATGGATCGGCGACAAGAGCGTTAAGTCGCTGGAAGCGTTCGGTTACACCATCGTCAATGACGACTGGGAAGCGACGGTCGAGGTGGACCGCAATGACATCGAAGACGATCAACTCGGCATCTATGCGCCGCAAGCACAGATGGCCGGCGAATCGGCCAAGCAGTTGCCGGACGATATCGTGTTCGAGCTGGTCGATAAGGCATTCGTCAACAAGTGCTTTGACGGTCAATACTTCTTCGATACCGATCATCCGGTGACCGGAATTGATGGAGTAGTGGCGTCCGTTTCCAACACGGGCGCCAAAACATTGTCGATCGACACCGTCGCCAAGGCCCGCGCCAGCTATGGTGCAGCGCGCACCGTCATGAAAAAATTCAAGGATGACGAAGGCCACGCGCTCAACGTCAAGCCGAATGTGCTGCTGGTGCCGGTCGCGCTGGAAGACATTGCCAACGCGCTGATGACGGCCGACCGGCTGGAAGACGGCAAGACCAATCCGTACAAGGGTACCGCCACCGTGGTGGTCGATGCGCGACTGTCTTCGGATACCGCCTGGTTCCTTCTCGATACCAGCAAGCCGGTCAAGCCTTTCATTTACCAGGAGCGCCGCGCGCCGGTGTTTGTGCAGCAGACCAACCCCGAAGCGGAAGACGTGTTCAACCGCAAGAAATTCAAGTTCGGAGCGGAAGCACGGGCGGCCGGCGGTTACGGTTTCTGGCAGCTGGCATACGGTTCGCTGGGTACCGACGCGACTTAATCCCCTTCCGCACCGGCCCGGCATGCCGGGCCAGTGCATGAAAGAACCACATGACACAAAAAAACGTCGGGATGTTGCGGGTATCGTCCCGCAGCGGGAATTTTCGCAGGGCTGGATACAGCTTCGGCACCGAGCCGCAAGATCTGCCGCTGGCTGCGCTTTCTGAAGCGGCATGTGCTGCGATCATCGCTGAGCCAATGCTGGTCGCGGTCGAAGTCGAAGGGTCGATAACACGGATGCAGCCAGCGCTGTTGCCCGATGCGGCAGCCGGGGTGGAGGAACTCACGCGGGGGCACGATGAACCCGCGCCCACCGTGCCGGCTGCCGACGTGGCTCCGGCTCCGGTCCCGGCCCCGGCTGTAGTCAAGCCTGCGGTTAAGGCTACGGTTAAGAAGTCAGCGGCTAAAGCGAAAATTTAACGATGCCTTACTGCACCGTAGCCGACCTGGTCGGCATCTTCGGCCAAGACGATATCGCCGCCCTGACCAATCGCCAGGATACGCAGGCAACCACGGTCGATGACGCCATCGCGCTCCAGGCGATCGTGCAGGCCGAGGCCGAGATCAATGTCTACCTGGAAGGCCGCTACCCGCTGCCGCTGGCATCCACGCCGCTGATTCTGACGCAGGTGACCGCCGATATCGCCCGGTTTTACCTGCACACTCGGATCGATGAAGAGCACCCGGTCGCACAGCGCTACCGCCAGCGCGTCAAGCTGCTCGAAGGTATCGCAGCCGGACGGCTGTCGTTGGGTCTGGACGCGGCCAACAAGGTTGCCACCCCGGCCGACACGGTACAAATCGCACCGGGCCGCAATGACTTCGGAGGCCGGAATTGGTAACCGATTACCTGTTCATGGAACCGCTGTTAGTCGAACGCGTGAAAGCCCGCGTGGCCGGATTGAAGGCCGTGCTGGCGGCCCCCGATCTGGCGAAGATGGCGGCGCAAGCGCAGATTTCACCGGCCGCACATGTGATCTATGTCGGTGAGGAGACCGGCAACGGTACCGGCGATCAGGGCACGATGGGCAAGGTGCAACTGGTAGCGCAGCTTTGGGCGGTGGTGATCGCGGTGTATCACGCCGATGCCACCGACACCGGCTCCGGCAACCGCCGCATCGCCGGGCCGTTGATCGCGGATCTGATGCGCGCACTAAGCGGCTGGACGCCAGAGCACAACGTCAAGGCGCTGACCCGTGGGCATCCGGTGCAGGCCCATTACGCCAACGGCTACGGCTATTACCCGTTTGTGTTCCGGGCGCAATTCGTGTTTAACAGTTAGGAGCAAATGCATGAGCGACAGTAAAACGATCCAGGTCACGCTGACCCAGCCGCACACCCATGCCGGCGTCAAGCACGCCGCCAACACAACCATTGCCGTGCCAGCTGCCGATGCGCAGTGGCTGCAGGAAAACCGCATCGGCAGCATCAAATCGCCGCGCCAATCCCCTAAACAATCAGGAGTGAACAATGAGTAACTATTACCTCGGCCAAGGCAAGCTGTACCTCGCAGCCCGTACCGCTGGCGGCCAAGCCAAGGCCTTGCGCTGGCTGGGCGACGTGTCGGACGCCAAGCTGTCGCTGAAGGTCGACAACGTCAAACACAAGGAAAGCTACACCGGCCAGCGCCTGGATGCCAAGAATCTGGTGATCGGCAAGGAGGCGTCATTCGTCTTCACCCTGATGGAACTGTCGAAGGACAATCTTGCCATTGCGCTGTACGGAAAATCCAGCACCATTGCCTCCGGCTCGGTAACTGCCGAGCCATTGCCTGCTGATCTGGTGGCCGGGGACCGCGTGGCGCTGAAGTATCCGAAGGTGTCCACCGTCGTCATCACTGATTCGGCCGCCATGCCAGTGACGCTGGACCCGGCAAAGTACGAGGTGGATGCCAACTATGGCGCGATCACGCTCAAGGACGTGGCCGGCGTGACCCAACCGTTAAAGGTCGCCTACACCCATGCGGCACTGGAAAACGTATCTGTCTTCACCGCTGCACAGAGCGAGGTCTTCATCCGTTATGAGGGCATCAACCTTGCAGAAGACGGTGCGCCGGTGGTGGTCGAGCTATACAAGGTCAGCACCGAGCCATTGAAGGAGCTGGCCTTGATCACCACCAAGTTTGCCGAAACCACGATCAACAGCACCGTGTTGCTCGATAACGCCCGGCCGATGGACGACGAGCTGGGCCAGTTCGGCCGCATCCTGCAGGTCGCAGCAATCTAAGCGCAGTTCCTCCCCTTCCGCAACGGAAGGGGAATATCCCCCTGAAGCCCATCACATTGGGCTTTTTTGTTGTGCTCTCCATACTGGATGCAACCCATTCAGGAGCACGCAAACATGAGCCAACAGAACACCGCAGCCGGAATCTCGGCCGTCATCCCCGAATACCAATCCATCGTCATCGCCGATCAGGAAGTGATCATCCGCCAGATACGTATTGGCCAGCTGCCAGCCGTATTGCGCGCGGTGCAGCCGCTGTCGCACATGCTGATGCAGGCCGCCCCGCTGGACATCAAAAGCATGCTGATGCTGTACGCCGATGACTGCCTGACGCTGCTGCAAGTGCTGTCGGGCCGTCCGCGCGACTGGGTCGATGCGCTGGAAGTGGACGACGCGATCGCGCTGTTCTCGGCGCTGCTGGAGGTGAATCTGGATTTTTTTGTCCGGCGCGTGCTGCCCCTGCTGCCACAGGTAATGGGACAGCTGCGCGGCAAAGCCGACCAACTCAGCACAATGGCTGGGCCGATAGCATCCAAAGCCTCGTCGATAGCGGCCACCGCTTAAACGACATCATGGATTACACCTGGTCGCAGTTTTCCGCATTCTCACTAGCAGTGGCCAGGCGCAAAAAACAGCAGCAACGGGATTTGTTCAGCTTGGTCTTCATCGGCTGTCGTGGCGATGAAAAATCGGTATCCGCATTGTTAAAGCAGTTGGAGAATTAACGTGGCGTCAGCGCTAGACATCAAAATCCGGGCATTGATCGAAGGGCTGGACGACATCCTCCGGCTGCGCACCGGCCTGGGCGACGTGGGCGAAGGCGCCGGCGAAGCGGGTGCCGGCCTGACCCGGCTGGAAAGCCCGCTTGAGGTCGTTAAAAACAATGCCGGCAAGCTCGCCGCCGCGTTCCTCACGCTGGTGGCCGCCTACGGCCTGAAAGAATCTGCCGATTACGCGGCCCGCACCGAAGTGCTGGGCACCACCCTGGGCGTGGTGGCAAAGACCGCCGGCTATTCCACCGAACAGATGGCCGGCTACGAAGCCGAGGTCAAAAAGCTGGGCATCACGACCCAGGGCACCCGCGAAGCGCTGACCCAGATGATCCAGGCCGGGCTGGAGATCGGGCCGGCTGCCGAAGGGCAAGTGTCACAGGTCTCCAAACTGGCACGCGCTGCGCAGGATCTTGCTGTCGTTACCGGCGAAAGCTCATCGCAAACGCTGAGCCGCCTGATTACTAACATTGCCCAGATGGATACCGAGGGCCTGCGCTACATGGGGCTGACGGTCAACGTGCAGCAAGCACAGGAGCGGTTCGCGCTGTCGATCGGCAAGACTTCCGACCAGTTGACCCAGCAACAAAAGACCCAGGCGGTCACCAACGCGGCGCTGGAGCAGGCCAGCACGCTGTCCGGCGCGTACGAAGCGTCGATGCAGAACGTTGGCAAGCAGCTGTCGTCGCTGTCTCGCTACCAGGAAGAGCTGGCCAACTCGGTCGGGGAAAAGCTGCTGCCGGCGTATTTCGAGCTGGTCAAGGTAGCAACTGAATTCCTGAAAGTGGCTGAGCAAACGGTAAAAGAGAGCGACAAGAGCGGCCAGGGCGCCAAGGATCTGGCCGAAGGCGTCAAGGGATTTTTTACCGGATTGTCAGAATTGTTCAACGTCGTCATCAAGATCGGCGCCGATATTCTGCCCACTGTAGAGCTGGTGGTGGGCATGTTTCTGGACTTGGCCGGCGACGTGCTGAAGGGGGTGGCCGCTTTTCTTCAGTTGGGCGATACCGTAGATGCAACCGGAGCCAAAACATCGGCGCTGGGAACTGCAATTCAGGACACGATCATCATCCCGCTCGGCATCCTGATCGCCGGGCTGAAGGACGGCTTCACCTTCATCGGTGCGATGATTGCCGGGCTGTCCGGCGCGGCGCTGGACTTTGCCGGTGTCTTTCTGCAGGCGCTGGGCAAGGTGGTCGGTTATTTCAACGCCGATCTGGGCCGTGCGCTGACCGGGGCCGGAGACCAGCTGCGAGAAACCGCCAAAGGTTTGATCGGCTTCGCCGACGACACGGTGGATAAGTTCGGCCGGGGCGAAACCGCGCTGGGCAAATTCAACGCCAAGCTGGGCGAATCCAAGGCGCTGACAGAAGCGCTGGCCAAGGCCAGCAACTACGGCGATATCGAAGAGCAAATCCGCAAACTGACCGAGGCCAAGCGCCTCGGGCACCTGTCGGATGTCGAATTGAAAAAGGGCTCTGACGAGGTGGCATCCGCGATCCTGCAGATGGGTTATTCGATGGACGCCGCTACCGGCAAGGCCAAGCTCAGTGAAGAGCAGATGCGCAGGCTCAATACCGCGTTGCTGAACTTGACCAAGGATTCGGCTACACAGTTCACCGACTCCATTAGTAACATGGGTCTGAAACTGGCGACATTCGGCGGCACCGAATACCTGGTGCCGTTGAACAAGGGGTTCGAGACATTATCGGGCGAAGTGTTAAAGCTGGCCGACAACGCCAATACAACCGGCGTGCAGTTTCAAGCTGCCTTTGGCAAGGGGCTGGATGCGGCAAAAACGGTAGCCGATATCGGCCAGATCGCCGACTCGCTGACCAACGCCAAGAATGCCGGCAAGGAGCTGGGCGACGCCAATACGGTGTTGGCGTCACGCTTTGAAGAAGTGTTCGCCGCATCGTTAAAAGCAGCCAAGACCAGCGCCGATTACAAGCTGCTGGAAGACCAGGTCCGCGAAGTCGGCAAGGAAGGAAAGATATCCGGCGACCTGATCGCGCTGGCGCTGGATCAGATTAAGGACAAAGCGACTGGTGCGGCCGACGAACTCTCCCGCGTCAAGATGGACACCGCCGAGCTGCAGGCCGGTCTGACGGTAGCCCGTGCCCATCTGGGCGTGGTCACTGCGGAAGCCGATGTCGGCCGGGCACGTATCGGCGTCTGGCAGGCGCAAAACAAATACGCCAGGGACGGCTCCGAGCTGTCGCAGGAAGCATTGAAGCTGGCGCAGCTGAACCTGCAACTGGCGCAGGCCAAGGCCGAGCAGGCGCGGCTGCATTACGCGCAGGAACAGCAGGCGATGCAGGTGCTGATCGCGCAGCAGGATGTGTTGAATGCAAAAACAGCCTTGCGCTTCCACGATGGAGAAGCGGCATATATCGCTAATGTGGCAGCCGCACAAAAAGAATTTGAAATACAGGAAAAATCATTCGAGATAACCAAACAAAAGGTACTCAAGCAGCAAGAGGTGGTGCTGAAAACTGAAGAGGAACTCGTCAAGCAAAAGCTGGTGGTGGAGCAGGCGCGTGCAACGGCGGATGAAACCAACAAAACCGCCGATGGACTCAAACGCGCAGCAGGCCATGCCGGCGACATTGAACGCAACTTGAGAGGGGCCAACCGTCAGGTAGTGTCGCTGCTCACGAATGCCCAGCTGTTAGCCGAGACGCAGCAAAAAGGCGTAGCGGCACTTGAGCGACAAAACGCCGAGCAGGAGCGATTGAACAACGCCAAGGAAAAAGCCCTTGAGCTGGAAAACAAGCGCCTGGGATTGGACAAAGAAGGGTTTTCTACCAACACCAACGGTAAGCGCGTCGTAATACAGGGCTCCAATTCGAACCCGACCAAGAACTATCTCACTGGGCAATGGAGCAACGTAGACGAGAACGGACAATGGCAAAACCTCGGGCCGGACATGCCAGTCCAGAAGGATGGCAAGTGGGTCGCAGGCGGCAGGGCCGCAGCGGCGGGGTTGGCAGGTGCGCAAGATGCCGGTAGTGGCGGCTTCGCAGCCCCCGGCAGCGGCTCTGGCGGTTTCGCCGCCATGTCCAACCAGCTGCTGGATCAGATCACATCCAGCTCCAGAAGCCCGATCACGCTCCCCAGCAGCACCGTGCAATCGGCGACCAGCCAATCGCCGTCCAAGGTAATCCAGGTGAATTTCACCAATGGCAGCGGCCAGAGCGTGCCGGTCACGGTCGATGCGGCCAATGAAGGCGCGCTGCTGGCCCTGCTGCAAAAAGCCAAGGGGGTCTCGATATGATTCTCCAGCACTTGATGTCGCTGGCGACTTTAACGCTGTCCCACGATCTGCTCTGGACCGATGAACACGGTTGGTCGCCGGTGGTGGCCAACGCCGAATACTCGATCACCGGCGCGCTGCTGATCGAGAACGCAGTGCGCCAGGCCGGCCGCCCCATCTCGTTATCCCCACCCGACCCCAGCATGGCCTGGCATACCCGCGCCATTGTTGACATGTTGCTGGCGTGGGCCGGCGTGCCGGGGCAGCAGTTCCGGCTCACGATTGACGATGGCCGCAGTTTTACGGTGGTGTTCCGGCATCACGATGCGCCAGCGATGGAGGCCAAGCCTGTGCGCGGATTTCCCTCTTTTGATGCCGACGACTATTGGCAGGTTTCTCTCAAACTCATGGAAATTTAACGCGGAGATTTAACGCATGGCAATCCAGAAAGGCAACATCAAACTGCTGAAGTCGCAGGTTATGGACGACGTGCCGGAAGGCGGTGGTCGTGCCACCGGCACCGTTATTACCGACGGTGCCAGCAACAGCATTTTTGCCGACATCTCGGAACTCGACCGCGCCTATGGCCGCGTCAATCTGCGCAAGGTGTCCTTGGGTGTAGATACGCCAGATACCGATGGCTATTATGGTGCCAACATAATAATTGCAAAGCCGCCTACAGATTCCAGGGTGTCCTGCACGCTGTTCTCCACCAAAGACGGTTTCGACCATCGCACCGATGCGCAAAGCCGCCTGGAGTCTTACCTGGTACCAGGGCCTGAGTGGGCAGGCCTCCTGCTGGAAAACCACGTAGCAGGTCAGCGCGTAGTACAGATATTCCAACGGCCCTCGGAAGCACCTCCCAACATCGGGGAGACCATTGTGCTTATCGCCAATGAAGGTGCCGGAAACCAGACAATCCAGTACATACGTGTTATCGGTGTTTCCTCCATCACCCGAGAGTACACCCGGTCTAATGGGACTACCTACCTAGCGACAGTCGTTTCTTGCGAAATCAGCGACCCCCTGCGTACCGACTTTATTGGCAGTCCCCCTTCTGAGTTCTTTTCCAGAATCAGTACCGCCACAAAGATACGGGAAACCTCGGTTGCCGATGCTGCCGTCTATGCGGGCGTAGTCCCCCTGGTAGCACCCGCCGCGATGGGAGACCTGAAGCTGGCAGCGTCCAGCATCTTCTCGCAACTGGTACCTTCGGCGCAAACCGAAATCCCTATCGTGGATGCCAACGTGGCCGGACAGTCGAACGCACTGTCGGTTTCCGCAAGTGGCACCGCGTCATACACTACGGAAGCGCCATTTACCGTTTCCAGCAGCATGGGTGTCGGAAACGCAATCACCCCAGGCACGCTGGTGATAGTCACAGGCAACGGCAACCTTACCGACCTTGGCGGGCAGCTATTTGCTGGATCAACCGTAGTGGGCACGGTGGATTATGGTCGGGGTGTAGTGACGTTCCAGGGGATTCCAGCACCTTACACCGGCAGCAAAACGGTGACGTTCAAACCCGCCACCGCACCAATGCGAACCAGCGAGACAGGGCAAGTGCCCGTCACGATCGAGTCACGCGCCTACAGCTACGTGGTTACCCTGCTGCCCATGCCAACGCCCGGCAGCGTTATGGTCAGTTTCCGTGCACAAGGCCGCTGGTACGACCTGCGCGACAACGGCTCGGGAGTGCTAAAGGGTATCGACGCCGCCTTCGGCGTGGGCTCCATCAACTACACCACCGGCACCGTGTCGGTGACCCTCGGCGCGTTACCCGACGTAGGTAGCGGCGTCATGTTCGTCTGGTCTACGTCAGTGAATTACATCAACCGTTCCAATATGGCTACCACAGGTTCCGTGGTGCGCTTTCGCCTTCCGTTGCTCAAGCCAGGGACAGCCGCTGATGAAGAGTTGCGCCCCGGCTCGGTAGTAGTGACCTGGAACGACGGGGTAGCCCGCACCGCTACCGATAACAGCCTGGGTGCGCTGACAGGGGATGCCACCGGCACCATCAATTATGTTACCGGCGTGGCCGACCTGATTCCAACTGCGCTGCCCGCCTGGGGCCAGGGTTACTCGGTAAATTACGCAATCGCGTCCCCTGAAGTAACCCACGGCATTACAGCCATAGACCCGGCGCGCAATGGCGATAGCTCGGTGACCATCAACCTGGGAATGACCGACATAAAACCAGGCACGCTGCGCATGTCCTGGCCGGTGCTGGTGCAACTTCCAAATCAGATGAACGCCTCGGGCTCTGAGTACACCATCTGGAATCCACAGGGACTGGTATCCGCTGTCGATAATGGCACCGGCAAGGTGTTTATAGAAAAAGGTCGGGAAGTAGGCACCATCAACTATGCCACTGGGATGGTTACTTTCTTTCCTAATGGGCAGGTCATGACCAAGAAGATAGTGTACAGCCGCGCCTACAACTACAACTCTCCCAACATAGGGGTCATTTAACATGCCAGTTTTAGGAAACGTCGCCTCGGCGGATCTTTACACTTCGTACCTGGAAGTCCAGCGCATCGACTATGAGCTTCGGGAATGCTACATGCCTCCGGTAGCCAACGTGGTAGCGACCTTTCAAGCAGGCGCAGACGCCGCCCCTATAGAGACCCTGGACTTTGCGGGGGCGGGCATACGGTTCGATCTGACTAACCGGTTTGACGAAACCATTATGCCGGGCAGCATCAACTTCACCCTGGGCGGCCGGCGCTATTTCGACAAGCTGGGCCAGCTGTACAACGGCTTGGAAGTGATGACGGGCGCTGCCACCACGGCAGGCTCCATCAACTACCAGACAGGAGAGGTGAATCTGACTGACTGGGTTCCGGGAGCAACCAATACAGTTGGTCTGACCTCTCTGCTGACTTCTACCGGGGATCACGCAGTCTGTAACGTAACCTTCCGCTGCCCGGTTTCCCCGGTACGCCCTGGTTCGCTGCAGATTGTCGGTTCCAGGGCAGAGGGCGGCACGTTCAACGTCACCGCCGGCATAGATGGCACCATCTCTGGTTCAGGCGTTACCGGCACCATTGACTACGAAACAGGAGTGGTCAAGGCTTCCTTTGGCAGCATGGTCACGGCACTCGGGAATGAAGCCGAGCCCTGGTACGTAGCTGCAGAAGTGGTTAATGGCCTGATCTGGAAGGCCAGCTACGTGCTTGCAGACACCATCAAGTTTAACGCCGTGTCCTATTCCTACCTGCCTTTGGACGCTGCTTTGATCGGTCTCGATCCGGTGCGATTGCCCTCCGATGGCCGGGTGCCTATCTTCCGCAAAGGCGGCATGGCGGTGGTGCACAACACGGCAAACACGACACCACAAACAGTCACCAACGGTCAAACTATCAACCTCGGGCGCACCCGCCTGTCCCGCGTAAAGGTAGTTGGCACCAATGGCCTCAAAATAAGTACCGGCTATACCAACGATCTGGACGCAGGTACGGTGACTTTTACCGATGTCACCGGCTACAGCCAGCCACTCCATATCGAACATCGCATTGAGGATATGGCCCTGGTTTCAGATGCACAGATCAACGGCACCCTGTCTCTGGTGAGCCAGCTGACCCATGACTATCCAGCAGGCTCCTTTGTCAGTTCTGCCCTGATCGTAGGTGATATGCGTGCGCGGGTATCCATGCTGTTTGATCAAGCCACCTGGGACACCACTTTCAAGGACGTGCTGGTGGGTTCGGCAGCAACGCCAACCTACAACGATGTGCTGGCCCCCATCGTGGTCACCAATTCGGGAGCCCTCACGGAACGGTGGGCGATTCGCTTCACCAACACCACCACGTTTGACGTGATCGGTGAGCATGTAGGTCAGATCGCCACCGGCAACACCACGTCAGACCTGGCTCCGATCAATCCGGCATCCGGCGCACCTTATTTTTCATTAAAAGCGATTGGCTGGGGTAGCGGCTGGGCGGCAGGCAACGTGCTGCGTATGAACACCATTGGTGCGCTGTTTCCAGTCTGGATAGCCCGCACCATTCAGCAGGGGGCAGCAACAGCGCAGGACGATTCCTTCACCGTTTTAGTTCGCGGCGACATCGACCGCCCATAATTTTTGCACTTAATTGCACGACTAGGAGATTCACATGGCAAAAGCAGATACCAGCGTTAAATACTTTCACAGCGCCATGCCGGGTGCGCCGGTTCTCAACGGCACGGCGGGTTCGCTGATCGCAATTCTGGACGCCTGCCTGGTCAATGGCTTCGGGCTGAAGACCGTCGATTCGCTGGTGGTGGCAGGCAATGTGGCAACCGCCAATATCAGTACCGGGCACTCGGCAGAGAAAGACACCGTGGTGCTGATTGCAGGCGCTACCCCCGCAGAACTGAATGGCGAGTGGAAAGTGGCAAGCACCACGACCACGACCATCACGTTTGTTACAGCGGGCATTCTGGATCAGACGGCAGCGGGCACCATCACGCTGAAGCTGGCCCCTGCAGGTTGGGCCAAGCCCTTCAGTGGCACCAATCTGGCAGCGTACAAACCGACGGACGTTACTGCCACGGGCTGCCTGCTGCGGGTGGACGATACCCTTGCAAAAACAGCCAGATTGGTGGGGTACGAGACCATGAGCGACGTGAACACCGGCACCGGGCCGTTTCCGACTGTGGCGCAAAAATCAGGAGGGGTATGGTGGAGCAAGAGCAACGCCGCAGATGCCTCGTCCCGCCCTTGGGTGCTGGTGTCGGATGGTAGATTTTTCTATTCTGGGCGAGCCCACTACCCTGCCTTTGCCACCAACGGTAATGGCTATGAGTTGGCAGTGTTTGGGGACTTCCTGCCAACCAAGTCCAGCGATCCTTTCGGAGCTACTCTCACCGGGCAGGCAGCGGATACGTCCTCTGCCGATCCTGTGATATTGAACAATTATTGGTATTCCGCTCCAACTACAACTACTGATGACCTATATATAGCCAGGAGTTACACAGGGTTAGGGTCGTCTATTCGCTTAGTCCGGACGATGCCTTCGCTGTTGGCCACAACCATTAACTGGACATCCGGGGGATTCGGAGGCCCCTACCCGAATCCCCCGGATGGCGGGTTATATGTAGTGCCTCATTTTCTGTTTGAGGGTACTACTCTGATTTTTCGAGGCACTTCCCCAGGTTTTTATGGCTGCCCGCAAGTGGTTCCAACGGGGAGTTTTGCTGCCAGGGACAGCGTTACCGGAGTCACAGGTCTGCCTGGAAAAACGCTCAAAGCCCTCACCTGCACAAGTTCTGGCGGGGTGTGCTTCTTCGACATCACTGGCCCCTGGAGATAAGTCATGGCGGCCTCACACACATCTGTGGCGCTGGTCGGGCGGCCTATGCCGCTTGTAACCAGTGTCCCACCGGCAGTTGGCATAAAAATTACCGTTCCACCAATCCGGCTGTTCGACGCCTTCCACAGTGGTACTGGCCGCATATCCGGCACTGTAAAAGAAGCTGGCACCCCCGATCATGCAGTAAAGCGCAGAGTACGCCTGCACCGCAAGATCGACGGCCTGCTGATACGCGAAACCTGGAGCGCCGCCGATGGTACCTACACGTTCGGCAACATCATGATTCAACCCTACTACGTGGTGTCGTTCGACCACACTGGCAATTACAACGGTGTCATCAAAGACAGCATCGTACCGGAGCCAATACTATGACGTTAGCCCTATCCGCACGCAATAAACTGGCGGCTTCCACAGCGCGGCGCAATGATATCGACCTGGCTGCAACCCCTGGCAAGATACTGTTGTACCCTGATCCACGCCCCACAACGGGGGCGGTGGCCTCTGGTGCCTTGGCCATACTGATACTGTCTGACCCTTGTGGCACCGTGGATGAAGCCGGGTTGCATCTCACTGCGCCCTTGCCAGCACAAGCTACCGAGGCCGGCCTGATCCGCTGGGCGCGTATTGTCGATGGCGACGATAATTTTGTGTTAGATGGCGACGTGCGTTTGCCCACGGATACCGACGTTGGCATTGCCGACTTCCTGATCGACGTAGCACAGGTGTACCCAGGGTCGTTCATTAATCTGGTGGCCGCCACCCTGGCTGAAGGCGGCTAACCATGGCTGAGATAGACCTGAAATTTGACGGGGCAAAGGACGTTTCACAACCTGTCAATTTGACGTTCTATCCAGAAGGGTGGAATGCGGCAGGCGTCAATCTGGTATTCAGCGAGGCGCTGGATACCTCGCACCCGGTTAAACTCAAATTTGGCACCGGAGGCACCGAGGAACCGGAAACCGTAAATGCCAACCTGAGCCTCATCGCAGTCGTACCTGCACCCAGCCTTTCCGGGACAATCGGGCATTCACAGGTACTGGCGTTAGATGCCACGGTTCCGGCACCTACGCTCTCTGCGGTTCTTTTCAAGACCCGTGAAGTCCAGATGGGAGCCAGCATTCCTGCCCCTGTGCTGTCGGTATCTCTGGTCTATGACAACGCCGTGTACCGGGGGCCAAATGGCGTCGCGCATGCCGGATGGCAGGTAGCGGATAAGGCGCACGGCGCTACGGAGATTGGATTTCAGTCCACCAAACCGCTGCCGTCCGGTATGGAATCCTTGTTTCAAGACGCGCAAAAATTGCAATCAATTGCACAGATGCCGTGGCAGTCGAACCTGTCCACGCGCACCAACGCGCTTTCCCGCTTCCAGGACGGTATCAAGATTGGCACGGTCACCACAGACCACCAAGCCAACATGCTGCGCTTGCGCAACAGCAGTGCAGCTCCCTGGCAGGACGGGGTCAAGGTGGTCGCAGATAACCACACCGGTTGGCAAGACCGTTTCCGTTATCCACGTCCAGAACTAGCCTCCCGCTGGGCAGAAGCCAAGAACGCTGGCATTGATCGCTCCACAACGGCGGGGGCCGGCAAGTCCCTCCAGGCGCTGAAAGCCTCGCACTGGCAGCCGGCGCGTAAACCGCCGGCCGGCACCTATACCTGGGGCACTCCGATCGTGCCACCGGACGTGTGCTACCACCCGCCGCTGGGCAACGACGTGCCGCTGCTGTTCCAGGACGTGTTCAGCAGCGATGCCGACCTGCTGTTTTACTGCGCGTCCAAGCGTGACACCCCAGCCGCCGTGCTGGTACCAATCAAAAGGACTTATATCGTGCTCAATGACGTGCATTTGATACGCGTGGATGGCAATCTGGAATTGCCTGCCACGGCGCTATCGTTAAATATCGACATGGATAGCTGGACCTGGGGCTTTACCGCCGCCATGCCGGCGTCCGCCCTGTCGCTGGTCGAGCCGGGCATGTCGGGCGACCCGGTGCTACTAAAAGCCAGCATCAACGGCAATCACTATCTGCTGCTGGCCGAGAGCATCACCCGCGACCGCACGTTCGGCAAATCTTCCATTTCGGTATCGGGCCGTGGCCAGTCGGCAATGCTGGCCGACCCGTACAGCCCGATCCTGACGTTTGCCAACGCCGGCGACCGCACCGCGCAACAGCTGATGAACGATGCGCTGACCACCAACGGCGTGTCCCTGGGCTGGGCCATCGACTGGCGCATCGACGATTGGCTGGTGCCGGCCGGCGTATGGAGCCACCAGGGCAGCTACATGAGCGCCATCAACGCCATCGCCGCAGCTGCCGGCGCATTCATCCAGCCCGATCCGGTATTGAAAACCCTGCGCGTGCGCCCGCGCTACCCGCATAAGCCGTGGGAATGGTACGGCGCTGGCGTGATCCCCGACATCGAGCTGCCAGCTGCGGCAGTCGTTAAAGAAGCGATTGCCTGGACGGAAAAACCGGCTTACAACGCGGTGTTTGTTAGCGGCACCACGGCCGGCGGCATCCTCGGCCACGTCACACGCGCCGGCACCGCTGGCGACGTGATGGCCCCGATGATCACCGATGCGCTGATTACCCAGGCGGCAGCGGCCAGGCAGCGCGGCACCAATGTATTGGCCGATACCGGGCGGGGCGCGACGTATTCGCTCAGCCTGCCGGTACTGGCCGAGACCGGCATCATCGACCCCGGCACCCTGGTGCGCTACGTCGATAACGGCAATCCGACTATAGGCGTGGTCAAGGGCGTTTCCGTAAATGCGTCATTGCCGTCGGTACGGCAAACCATCGAGGTGCAGGCACATGGCTAATCTCTATCGGGTTTTTCGTGATCTGATCCCTGAAGCCCCTCTGCTAGTGGGGGAAGTGACGGCGGTGCAGACTGGCGGCTGTGTTGTGTCGTTGCCTACCGGCGGCACCGTATTCGCACGCGGCGCGGCTGCAATCGGACAACAGGTGTTCGTGCGGGATGGCGTGATCGAGGGAGAGGCACCGGCATTGGCGGTGGTTGAAATCGAAATTTAAGCAGTAAAAGACGCGGCGACGTGCCTGGTGCGCTAACACCAGGCACGCCCCGCACCAGCAGTCAGTGCCTGCCAGCTTGGCCAAGGCCGCGCCACCCCCGGAGGCGACCGAAGCCTAGCATATTTTGGCAAGGTTTAACGCTATGCAAGACATCCGATGTGGCAATTGCAATAAAAACTCGGTACAGGTATTTTTGACCAATTGAGTATCAAGTGTCCACGCTGTGGCACGTTAAATAATTTGAGGGCCATGAGCCCCGACCCAGAGCGCCATCGAGCGTCTGATGTAGGAGCAACACATGGACTCAAGCCCAATCATTCCCTGGCTTGGCGGCAAGCGCCGCCTCGCTGACAAACTCATCCCGCTGTTCCCGCCGCATGAATGCTATGTCGAGGTGTTCTGCGGTGGTGCGGCGCTGTATTTCCTGCGGCCGGTGCCGGCGCAGGCCGAAGTCATCAACGACATCAATGGCGACCTGGTCAACCTGTACCGGGTGGTGCAGCACCATCTGGAAGAGTTTGTGCGCCAGTTCAAGTGGGCGATTTCCAGTCGACAGATCTTCAAATGGCAGCAGATAGCCCGACCTGAAACGCTGACCGATATCCAGCGGGCGGCACGGTTCTACTATCTGCAGCAGCACGCATTCGGCGGTAAGGTCAGTGGCCAGAATTTCGGCACCGCCACCACGGGCCCAGCGATCAACCTCTGCCGCATCGAGGAGAACCTGAGTGCTGCACACCTCCGGCTGGCAGGAACCTACGTTGAAAACCTGTCATGGCAAGACTGCATGAAGCGCTACGACCGCGCCCACAGCTTCTTTTACCTGGACCCGCCGTACTGGCAGACCGAAGGCTATGGCGTCGAGTTTGGCTTTGAGCAATACGAACAGATGGCCAGCATCATGCGCAGCTGCAAGGGCAAGGTCATGGTCAGCATCAACGACCATCCGGATATCCGCCGGGCGTTCGAGGGCTTCCATATGATGGGACTGGACATCAAGTACGCTGTGGCCAATGTGCATGGCGTAGCGCAGGCGAGCAAGGAGCTGGTGATATTGAACTGGGAACCGGGCTTGATGAATAGTCTTTTTTAACGCAATGTGAGGCCGGTTGTTTTTCATCGGCCTCGCGGTACCGCTAGTACTGGCGCCTAACGTGCGGGATTGGAGATCGTCAGGGATTCAATTGAATCGCGATCCAAATATGTCTTGCTCCCCATGTCACCAGTGATGCAAATCAGATTCGGCGCAGTCATCTGATTCCAGTGAACGAGGGTTCCTTTGTGTTCGGCGCCGCTTTTGGTGCGAAAGCGCAGACCATCATAGACGCCGTCTTTTTCTTGGGAACACTGTTGAAGTAAGCTAAAGATTGAATTGCTCATGTCGCGCCTAGAATGAATGTTGAGCGTTAAAGTTTAGCATATTGCTCGGCGGGAATTTTGACTTGTGGCCGTGCCTTTTGGCTCCCGAGCTTTGCGTCAAAATTTACGTAATATGAGCGCAAACCAGTGCCAAAATCGCCGCGTCGATACAGTAGATTGTTTTAGTTTAACGATGCGCATGTCTAGGCCAGCAAATCAGCCCTAATAATGCGCCATTCGATGAAATCGCAAGTGCGAAATCAAACGCAAATCAGTGCGGAATCGCGGGGCGCGTTACACTGAGTTTGGCGATCCAGGTATCTCAAATCTGGGCATGTTTTCAAACTGCAGGGCTAAATGTGGAGTAACTCCACAAAAAGAAAAAGGGGTTAGTGACTGCCATCACTAACCCCCGTTGATTCTATTGGTCGGGACGGAGTGATTCGAACACTCGACCCCTTGCACCCCATGCAAGTACGCTACCAGGCTGCGCTACGCCCCGACGAGCTTGCGATTATACCCGAAGGTGCCGGAATTCTGCTATCGGCGGCGGGGGAAATTTGCCGCGTTTATGTATGCGAAATGGATTTCTGGTCGCACAATGGCAGCTTCTTCATTTTCCAAAAGGCTTGTCCTGATGTTGCGGGCCGTTTGCCGGCAGCGGCGTTTTCGGACAAAAAATTCGTTATGTCGATAACAATCAGTCAGCAGTTCGATGGCGGTGCGATTGAAGTGGTGCGCGCCGATGATGCGCAGGATATTGCGCTGAACTTGCGCAAGGATTCGAGCGCCGATTTCAGCCAGTGGTTTTATTTCCGGCTGCAGGGCGCGCGCGATACGCCTTGCACGATGCGCTTTCTGAATGCCGGACAGGCGACTTATCCGGATGGCTGGAAGGATTATCAGGCAGTGGCAAGCGTGGATCGGGTGCATTGGTTCCGGGTGCCGACCACGTTTGACGGCCAAGTGCTGACGGTGTCGCACACGCCGACTGCCGACGTCGTGTATTACGCTTATTTCGAGCCGTATTCGCGCGAGCGTCATTTGGCGTTGCTGGGCAATATTGCGTCGAAGCCGTTGGTGCAACTGGAGTCGCTAGGGCAAACGGTGCAGGGGCGTGAGATGGATCTGGTGGTGGTGGGCGATCCTGCCGCTGCTAAAAAAATCTGGGTCATCGCGCGCCAGCATCCGGGCGAGACCATGGCGCAGTGGTTCGTCGAGGGCATGCTGGATGCGCTGCTCGATCCGGCCAATCCGCTGGCGCGCTGCCTGCTGGCGGATGCGGTGCTGTACGTGGTGCCGAACATGAACCCGGACGGTGCAGTGCTGGGAAATTTGCGCACCAATGCCGCGGGCGCTAATTTGAATCGCGAGTGGATGACGCCATCGCTGGCGCGCAGTCCGGAAGTGTTCGTGGTACGCGAAAAAATCCATGCGACCGGTTGCGATCTGTTCCTGGACGTGCATGGCGATGAGGCATTGCCGTACGTATTCGTGGCCGGCAGCGAAATGCTGGAAGGTTTTACTGCCGGGCAGCTGGCGCGGCAGCAGGCGTTTATCGATGCGTACCGGCTGGCTACTCCGGACTTCCAGAATGAGGTAGGTTATTTGCCCGGAAAATACCAGGCGGATATGCTGACCCTGGCATCGAAATATGTCGGCCATCATTTCCAGTGCCTGTCGCTGACGCTGGAGTTGCCGTTCAAGGATAACGCCAACCTGCCGGACCCTGAGCTGGGCTGGAACGGCGCACGCAGCGCGCATCTGGGCGCGGCGGTTCTGCAACCGATGCTGCAATCGGTTATGCGGATGAATTTGGCGAAATAAGAAAAATCGGGAGTATGCGTTAAAACCATAGCACTCCCGCTTTACTTCATTGCGGCCTTATAAATACTTTATTCAGTATCTATATTGCATCGGATTCAGTGAAAATGCTCGCTGCCTTGCGGCGTATCTTCCGGCATTTCGGGATGGACCAGTTCACCTTCGTCGTCGGCGAACAGCGGGGCGCCGCAATCGTCGCAAAATTCGATCGGAAAGCGTGCATTGTGGCGTTTGATGCTGGTCACGCCTTCTTCCTGCAGCAGAGCGGTGATGATGTCGATCGGCCTTTTTTGTTCGGGCGGCAGCGGCAAGTCGCTATCGTCTTCTTCGCCGTAGAGCGGCCAGACGATGCCGTAGACGATTTCCGGCTGGGTGCCTACCGCAAAGCCGATCCGGTATTCGCTGAGTTGGGCGTCGCCGGTGTCGTCGCCGAAACCGCCGATGATGGCGCGCACTTCCGGTGCTGCAACATTAAGTGTATGGGTCAGGTAGTGCAGCGCGGCGCGAATCGCTGCCGGACGAATCTGCTTGTCGGCTTCGCGGCAGGCAATGTAATACGCTTCCGGCAGCAGCAACTCGACACCGCAACCCGGCAACAGGCGCGCGATGGTGGGAGTGGCTTGTGCTTGCCATTGCGCCAATACTTGCTGCTGATCGGCGCTGACGTTGGGTTGATTTTGCGCCATTTGCCAGCGGAACATCGGCGTGCCTGCCGGTACCACGACAGTTGCCAGCAGATAGCGGGTATCGGCCAGAAACGGCACTGTCTCCGCTGCTTTGGCGGGAAATTGCGCCACGCTGTTTTTCAGTGCTGCTTGCGCCATGCGGCGCGTTAGCGCATAGGTGTCGGCATGCGTATGCGGCAATTGGTCTATCGAGAATAGCGCCGGAGCCATCGCCAGATATGCGCCATCGACCAGTAGATGCGCGCCAAGTTGCGCCGACAGCGTCAAACGCGCGTCTTCCGCGATCGGCCCTGATGGAATGGAAAAGCGGGTCCAGGCCAGAATCGGGGCCGCGATCAGCAACGCATCGAATTGCGCGCCATCCTGTTCTATTACGCAAGATTCGCTGATTGCTTCGATTGCTTCCACCAAAGAGTCGTAAGCGTCCAGGTCGGCCTTGAACACATGGTCCAGCGCCGCATCGATGGTGTCTTGATGGTTGGTTTTTAACAGTTTCTGCGACAAGGTATCCAAGCCACGCTCCCAGGCGCGTTCTTCCAGGCGGCTGGCTGCTTGCGCAATCGCATGGCTAAAGCCTATGAGTCGCTGACTGTCTGCGGATAATTTGGGAGGGGAGCTTTTTGACGGACGACGCATGTGAAATTTCGATGTAGTGAAACGGGAGGCCTGTATTGTAGTGGATTAGAGGCGCATATATGCGATTACGTTCATCGAAGCAGGGTTTGTGGGCTGCAATATTGTAGAATTTTCAATAATGCGGGAAATGGGGTGGGGTATGTTGAAAAAACATGCTTTTACCGCATACGTTTCCTGCGGTGTTATACAACACACTGGGCAGTATAAATCTTCTGCGTAAATCAAAGCGCAGGACGACGCCGACGCTTTGGGAGGATTCAGGCATCGAGACAGCGCATCCGACGCCTGCAATATCTAGCTAAAAAGTACCATTTGATTCAAGCGGAATTGCCGTAGCGCGGTGCCGCAAGCCGGCGCGCTTAAGGCTGCGCCAATTCTGCCGTCATTTGTGCGGCATTTTTGCACTCATTGGCAAGTTGCTGCCCTTTTTTGGTATCGAGCAATATGCTCTTCGCCGGTATCCCGATCCAGAGCAAGCCATATTTGCGGTTTTCAAAACGATTCGCGCCAGTGGTCGTTTCTATGCGCTGGAGGCGATGGATGCGCTTTTTCCAGGCTAAAGCAATGTGTTTGTCGTCATCCGCGTTCTGATATACGGTCAGCTTGTTGCCGAGTTCGCAATTGTAGTCAGTGGAAAGCGAATTTTTGGTATCCGGTTCAATATCGTCTTCATCAACAATTGCCGCAGTTTTCTCCGCTTTACTTTCAGCTTTATTTTGCGCTTTAGTGTGAGATTTAGCCTGCTTGGCGCTGGCTTTTGCTGGTTTCGCAGGTGCGGTTGGCGTGGCAAGTGCCTGCGGCGCGACGAACGCGATACAGGCAATCGTTAGAAAAATCCGGGGATAAGTCATTTTCATGATGTGGGTCACCTTGGTGAATGCTGGGATTTAGACGGGATATGTTGTCGGGGAGAGCGGCTTCATTGTGCTGCAGAGTGCGAACTAAGCCAAGTTGCGATGGGATTTTATTTTGCGTGTTTTGAAAGGATTCCATGATAACGCTAGTGCGCCGACCGTGTAAGACGTCGATATCAGGATTTTGTTGCATCGACTCTGATCGGCCGTTACTGGCGGCGAATCGGCACAGACGGACGATGGCTGGATTGCAAGATAGCTGTAGCAGTCGGACGCGCTGGCAGCGCTTTTAATAAAGCAGTTCTGTGCGATGCGCTACTGACAACGAATGTGTGGGAGGCGGTGCCGGATACTGCAATGTTTTTGTCGCGAACGTGGCATCAAAAACAGGAAGGTGGGTTGCTACGGTACGGCAATTGCCATGCATTGCGTTTTTGTATTGCACACTAGCAATAGCGATTGCTGACATCAGCACAAAGCGGTAGGGCGCCGGTTGATGCTGGCTCTGGCTCTGAGCATGGGCGCAATGCGCATTGTGCCTGCCGGAGTTTGACGAATATCGGCAAGGGATGCCCGCTGCGAACTAGGAATAGTCGCAGCAAGCGACACCGCTTGCCGATTCAACCGGAGGTTTTAGCCTACCAGATGTTTTACGCCATTGCGTTCTTCGAGCAACTCATTGAGCGTGACGTTGATGCGCTCGCGCGAGAAGGCATCGACTTCCAGACCTTGGACAATTTTGTATTCGCCGTTTTCGGTCGTGACAGGAAAGCCGAATATTGTGCCTTCCGGAATGTCGTAGGAACCGTCGGATGGAATGCCCATCGTGGTCCATTTGCCATTCGTGCCCAAAACCCAGTCATGTACGTGATCAATCGCTGCATTGGCCGCCGATGCTGCCGATGACAGACCGCGTGCTTCGATAATGGCAGCGCCGCGCTTGCCAACGGTAGGCAAGAATACGTCCTTGTTCCATTCCTGGTCGTTGATCATGTCCTTGACGGACTGACCATCGATGGTCGCGTAACGATAGTCTGCATACATGGTTGGGGAGTGATTGCCCCAAACAAACAGTTTTTCAATTGCGGTAACCGGTTTGCCGGTTTTCGTTGCGATTTGCGACAACGCGCGGTTGTGATCCAGGCGCAACATGGCAGTAAAGTTTTTCGCTGGCAGGCCAGGAGCGGATTTCATCGCGATGTAGGCATTGGTATTGGCTGGATTGCCTACAACCAATACTTTTACATTGCGGGATGCAACTGCATCGAGCGCTTTGCCCTGGACTGTGAAAATTTGCGCATTGGCTTCCAGCAAATCCTTGCGTTCCATGCCAGGACCGCGAGGACGTGCACCAACCAGCAATGCGACATCGATATCCTTGAATGCTGTCATCGGATCTGCATGTGCAGTCATGCCGGCGAGCAGCGGGAATGCGCAGTCGTCGATTTCCATCATTACGCCCTTAAGCGCTTTTTGCGCTCTTTCGTCAGGGATTTCGAGCAATTGCAGAATAACCGGCTGATCTTTGCCCAGCATGTCGCCATTGGCAATGCGAAATAGCAGGGAATAACCGATTTGGCCGGCGGCGCCGGTTACGGCAACACGCATGGGGGCTTTAGCCATGTTGAATCTCCAGTGAGGGAAGGGAAAAAACGATAGGGAAAAAACAAGTGTTCATGTTCGAGGCCTACAATGATAACGCTGACCAGCGTTCCAGTCTGCTGACAATAGAGTGCAGCAAAGAGAAATTTTTGTGTGCAGAGTTATGATAATTGGCATTGTGGCTCTGGTATGCGTCGGATGCAAGAACGATCCATCAAGAAGTTTAGGGGGGCAGTTCTTGCATGTCAATGAATATCTTATGTCTTATATAAGACATATTATCCTGATTTTGCTGGACGGCACCGGGTGATTTATGGTGAAATCACGGCTTATGAATCCTGTCTTATCCAATTCGAGTAGTAATGCGATCCCTAATGCAGGGACAGAAGCTTCCCTTCCTGGTGCTCCGCCGACGTTTAGTCCCCTTTATCAGCAAATTAAAGCCCTTATCACCAAAAGTCTGCAAAGTGGTGAATGGAAGCCGGGCGAATTGATTCCGAGTGAAATGGAGCTCGCCAGCCGCTTCAAGGTGAGTCAGGGCACTGTGCGTAAGGCGATTGATGAACTGGCCGCTGAAAATTTGGTGATGCGTCGGCAGGGAAAAGGTACTTTCGTTGCATCGCACCATGAAGCGCGTGCGCAGTACCGTTTTCTTAAACTGATGCCGGACGAGGGTGAGCCGCATTCGCCAGACAATAAAATCATCGAAGTCAAAAAAATGCGGGCGCCCGCTGAAGTCGCGCGTCTGCTGGATATGAAGTCCGGGGACTCGGTCGTCTTTATCAAGCGTATTCAATCTTTTGACGCAATTCCCGCCATTATTGAAGAACTCTGGCTGCCGGGTTCGATTTTCAAAGGCCTCACCGCTGAACGCCTGATTGAATATAAAGGACCGATGTATGGGCTGTTTGAAACCGAATTCGGCGCCAGGATGATCCGTGCAACAGAAAAAATCCGCGCTGTGGCTGCTACCGAAGATACAGCGAAATTGCTTGAAATTCCCGTCAATACTCCGTTGTTGAATGTGGAACGCGTTTCTTTTACATACGATGATAAGCCAGTTGAGGTGCGGCGCGCGCTGTATTCGACTGTTCGGCACCATTATCAAAATGATTTGAGTTAGTCTGGCTTCACGTAAAGCCAAATGTGGGTGTATTGCAGATAGTCCCGTTTTGTTTCCGATGAATGGATTCGCTGTTTTGCTTGCAGTGCACAATTTTTATTTGAGCACTGCTAAAAATAGGCGAAAATTGCAACATTATTTTTAGTTAAGTTAGGAGAGGGCACCTTATGTCAGAAGTCATAAACGGGGTTGTAAAAAAGGAGCGGCCGGAGTTCCGGAATATTCATCTGACGGACATCGCGCGATACCGGATGCCTTTGGCGGCGTTCGTATCAGTGTTGCATCGCATCAGCGGCGCTTTGATTTTTTTGCTGCTGCCTTTCATTTTGTATCTATTAGATAGTAGTCTCACCTCCGAAATTTCTTTTGATTACTTTAAGGGATTTGCTTCCGGCTGGTTTGTGAAGCTTATTATTCTTGCTCTGTCATGGGCTTACCTGCATCACTTTTGCGCTGGTATTCGTCATCTCATCATGGATACCCACGTGGGTCTGGATAAGGATTCGGCACGCAAGTCTGCTGCAAGTGTTTTGGTAGTCAGCCTGCTTCTGGCTGCGCTGGTTGCATTGAAACTGTTTGGAGTGTTTTAAATGGCAAACAATAATATTGGACCGAGGCGTTTGGTTGTCGGCGCGCATTACGGATGGAAAGATTGGCTGGTTCAGCGCGTAACTGCAATTGTGATGGCTATCTACACCGTCATCCTATTGGTATGTTTCCTAAAGGCAGGCAATTTCACTTATGAAGGATGGGCTGGCCTGTTTGCGAACCAAGGGTTCAAACTTGCTACTTTTGTGACCTTCCTCGCACTTTTTTATCACGCCTGGGTGGGTGTGCGTAACATCTGGATGGATTACGTCAAGCCGGTTTCGGTTCGGATCGCATTACAAGTTGCCACACTCCTGTGGCTGATTGGTTGTGCCGCGTGGACGGCACAGATTCTCTGGAGAGTGTAATCGTGGCAGCAATTAAATCTGCAATTCCTGTACGTCGCTTTGATGCGATTATTGTTGGTGCCGGCGGTTCTGGCATGCGTGCTTCGCTGCAAATGGCTGAGGCGGGTCTGAACGTGGCAGTATTGTCAAAAGTGTTTCCAACGCGTTCGCACACGGTTGCCGCACAAGGCGGAATTGGTGCATCGCTGGGCAATATGGCTGAAGATAACTGGTACTGGCACATGTTTGATACCGTCAAAGGCGGTGATTATCTTGGCGACCAGGACGCAATCGAGTTCATGTGCCGCGAAGCGCCAAAAGTGGTGTACGAGCTTGAGCATTTCGGCATGCCTTTCGATCGTAATCCTGATGGCACAATTTATCAGCGTCCGTTCGGTGGCCATACTGCCAATTTCGGCGAAAAAGCGGTGCAGCGCGCATGTGCGGCTGCAGATCGTACCGGCCATGCGCTATTGCACACGCTTTACCAGCGTAATGTGCGCGCCAAGACGCATTTCTTCGTTGAGTGGATGGCAATCGATTTGATCCGCGACGCTGATGGCGATGTGTTGGGCGTGGTGGCGCTGGAAATGGAAACCGGCGACATCATGATGCTGGAAGCCAAAACTACGGTTTTTGCAACTGGTGGCGCCGGCCGTATCTGGGCTTCGTCAACCAACGCCTTCATCAATACCGGCGACGGCCTCGGTATGGCAGCACGGGCCGGATTGCCGCTCGAAGATATGGAATTTTGGCAATTTCATCCAACCGGCGTTGCCGGTGCAGGTGTGCTGATTACCGAAGGCGTGCGCGGCGAGGGCGGCATCCTGATCAACAGCGAGGGTGAGCGCTTCATGGAGCGTTATGCGCCGCAGTACAAAGATCTGGCGCCGCGCGATTTCGTTTCACGCTCGATGGATCAGGAAATCAAGGAAGGCCGCGGCTGTGGCCCGAACAAGGATTATATTCATTTGGATTTGCGCCACATCGGTGCCGATACCATTGCGAAACGCCTGCCTTCGATCCTTGAAATCGGACATAAATTCGCCAACGTGGATGCGACCAAGGAGCCGATCCCTGTAGTGCCGACAGCGCATTATCAAATGGGCGGTATCCCGGTCAATATCCATGGGCAGGTAGTGGCGCCCAAGGATGGCAATCCGAACGCGATCGTCAACGGCATGTATGCAATTGGTGAATGCGCGTGCGTGTCGGTGCATGGCGCCAACCGGCTTGGCACTAACTCCTTGCTCGACTTGGTTGTATTCGGCCGCGCCGCCGGTAACCATCTGGTGCAAAGCAATTTGAAAGAGAAGAATCACAAGCCGTTGCCAGCTGATGCGGCAGATCGCGCACTGGCGCGCGTTGCGCGTCTGGAATCGAGCACAGGCTCTGAGCGCGTGCAGGACGTTGCGGGCGATATTCGGGCAGCGATGCAGCATTACTGCGGCGTTTTCCGCACTGATGAATTGTTGCAAGGCGGCTACAAGAAAATCATGGAACTCGACGAACGTCGCAAGCATGTTGCGTTCAAGGATAAATCGAAAGTTTTCAACACTGCGCGTGTCGAAGCATTGGAGCTGGACAATCTCATTGAGTCCGCCAAGGCCACCATTACTTCTGCCGTTGCACGCAAGGAATCGCGTGGCGCACATGCGCATCGTGATTTCGAGCAACGCGATGATGCGAACTGGATGAAACACACGCTGTGGTTTTCGGAAGGCAACCGTCTCGACTATAAACCGGTAATCACCAAGCCGCTGACAGTCGAAACTTTTGCCCCTAAAGCACGCACTTTCTAACAAGGTAAGAATATGGCACGCACTCTTAAATTTCAGATTTACCGCTACGATCCAGACAAGGATGCTAAACCTTACATGCAAGATTTGACGGTTGAGTTACAAGATACCGACAAAATGCTGCTGGATGCACTGGTTCGCATTAAAGCCGATGTGGACGATTCGCTTGCCCTGCGCCGCTCCTGCCGTGAAGGCGTATGCGGTTCCGATGCGATGAACATCAACGGTAAAAATGGCTTGGCTTGCACTACCAATCTGAACGAATTGAAAGAACCGATCGTTTTGCGCCCATTGCCTGGCTTGCCTGTCATTCGCGATCTGATCGTCGATATGACCCAGTTCTTCAAGCAATACGATTCGATCAAGCCGTTCCTGATTAACAACACGATACCGCCTGAAAAAGAGCGGCTGCAATCTCCGGCTGAACGTGAAGAGCTTGATGGCTTGTATGAGTGCATTTTGTGCGCTTGCTGCTCGACTGCATGCCCTTCATTCTGGTGGAATCCTGATAAGTTTGTAGGTCCTGCCGGATTGTTGCAGGCTTATCGTTTCATTGCGGATTCTCGCGACCAAGCGACTGCGGAGCGTCTTGATAATCTGGAAGATCCATATCGTTTGTTCCGGTGCCATTCGATCATGAATTGCGTGGATGTCTGTCCAAAAGGGTTGAATCCTAATAAGGCAATTGGCAAAATCAAGGAAATGCTGGTTCGGCGTGGCGTTTAAATAGTACGGATAGATAGTAACTACAACGAGTGGGAGTGCCAGTCACTTCCACGCATTTTCTGTGGTACACACACCATTGAAGTCGCAAGCGATTTCATGCAACAAGCTGAATGGTATTTTTATGTTTATCACTCATCAGTCCGATCCGGCAAAGCGAGCCAGATTACGGTGGCGATCCCGGCGCGGCTTGCTGGAAAATGATTTGATTTTAACGCGCTTTCTTGATGCGCAAGAAACGACTTTGACGGATGACGAGGTTGATGCATTTACCCGCTTGCTGGAGCTTTCGGACAACGCATTAATGGAGATGATAATGGGTCGCAATGAGCCATCTGGCGACCTGGATTTGCCCTCGGTCCACGCACTGCTGGCGAAAATACGCAACGCATGATTGACGCGTCGTTTTGGTTTTTTTGACTAACGACTTACTTCTCATATTGAAGGAAAAGCTATGACTACTACTGTAAAAGGTAACGCTACACTATCGTTTTCTGATGGATCCCCGTCGCTGGAAATGCCAATCTACGCGGGGACTATCGGGCCTGACGTGATTGATATCCGCAAACTGTATGCATCGACCGGGAAGTTTACTTACGATCCTGGTTTCATGTCGACGGCAGCGTGCAACTCCTCCATTACTTATATCGATGGCGACAAGGGCGAATTGCTGTATCGCGGCTATCCTATCGAGCAATTGGCTGTAAATTGCGATTTTCTGGAAACCTGCTATTTGTTGCTCAACAACGAGCTGCCTAATGCTTCCGAGAAAGATAAGTTTGTATCGCTAGTGACTAACCATACGATGGTGCATGAGCAGATGCAATTTTTCTTCCGTGGTTTCCGTCGCGATGCGCATCCGATGTCGGTATTGGTGGGAACAGTCGGTGCATTGTCTTCGTTTTACCATGATTCACTGGATATCAATGATCCGCATCATCGTGAAGTTTCGGCCATTCGCTTGATCGCAAAATTGCCAACTCTGGTGGCAATGACATACAAATACAGCGTTGGACAGCCTTTCGTCTATCCGCGTAATGATTTGTCGTACAGCGCTAATTTCATGAACATGATGTTTGCCACACCATGTGCAGACTACAAAGTGAATGAAGTGCTGGTACGCGCTCTGGATCGCATTCTTATTTTGCATGCGGACCATGAGCAAAATGCTTCTACCTCCACAGTCCGTCTGGCCGGTTCCTCTGGCGCCAATCCATTCGCATGTATCGCTGCAGGTATCGCATGTCTGTGGGGTCCTGCGCACGGCGGAGCCAATGAAGCTGCACTGAGCATGCTGGAAGAAATCGGCAGCGTCGATAACATCGGCGAATTCATCAAGCAGGTCAAGGATAAGAATTCCGGCGTGAAATTGATGGGCTTTGGTCACCGTGTGTACAAAAATTACGACCCGCGTGCGAAATTGATGCGCGAAACCTGCTATGAAGTTCTGGAAGCGCTGGGGCTGCAAAATGATCGCTTGTTCAAACTTGCGATGGCACTGGAAAAAATTGCGTTGGAAGATGAATATTTTGTTTCGCGCAAACTCTATCCGAACGTCGATTTTTACTCCGGTATCGTGCAGCGTGCATTAGGAATTCCGGTTTCTCTGTTCACCGGCATTTTTGCCTTGGCTCGTACCGTTGGATGGATTGCACAATGGAAAGAAATGATTTCTGATCCAGAGCAAAAAATTGGTCGTCCGCGTCAATTGTTTGTTGGCTCAACTCGGCGGGATGTGCCGCCGATCAGCAACCGCGGTTAAATTGAACAAAAAAGCGAACCTAACCAGTTCGCTTTTTTGTTGTTGTGTTCAGGTATGAATGATATGCTTGAAAGATTAATTATTGTTCGAATGCAGTACCCAGTAACATAGCCCTTCCCCACAACTTGATGTGCAATCCGCTAACCGGTCAGGCCGTGTCGCGGAAGGTTAGACTAACCCGCTAATCTCGCGAAACGCGAAGAAAGGTGAGCAATATATGATGCAGCAGCTCAGTGCCAACTCCTATCTGTCTGGAGGGAATGCCCCGTATGTCGAAGAACTATACGAGGCGTACCTCAATAATCCCGGCTCGGTTTCCGATAACTGGCGCGCTTATTTTGATGCGTTGCAGCATGTGCCGGCTGTCGATGGATCACAAAAACCCGATGTTGAGCACGCTTCCGTAATCGCGTCATTTGCCGAGCGTGCAAAACATGGCCCAATCCGGACCGTAAGCGCCTCAGCCGATGCCGATATGGGCCGCAAACGTGTAGCTGTAGTGCAATTGACAGCAGCTTATCGATATCTGGGCTCGCAATGGGCCAATCTCGATCCTTTGCTGCGACAAGAACGCCCCGAGATTCCAGAACTGGATCCGAATTTTTACGGCTTCTCAGACGCCGATCTGGATATCGTATTCAATATCAGCAATACCTATTTTGGTGTTGAAACCGCCTCCTTGCGCGACCTGATCAATTCCTTGCGTGATACCTATTGCCGTTCTATCGGTGCCGAGTTCATGTATGTCAGCGACCCTTCCGAGAAGCGCTGGATCCAGCAAAAACTGGAATCGATTCGTTCTACTCCAAGTTTCACTGCGGAAAAGAAGAAGCATATTCTGGATCGCCTGACCGCTGCTGAAGGCCTGGAGCGTTATCTTCACACCAAATATGTCGGTCAAAAACGTTTTTCACTGGAAGGCGGCGAAAGCTTCATCGCATCCATCGATGAAACGATTCAACGCGCAGGCGAGCGTGGCGTGCAGGAAATCGTCATAGGCATGGCGCATCGCGGACGCCTGAACGTATTGGTGAATACGCTTGGCAAGATGCCGGCGGACCTGTTTGCAGAGTTTGAAGGCAAACACGCGGAAGATCTTCCTTCAGGCGACGTCAAGTATCACCAAGGCTTCTCGTCCGATATCACAACCGCGGGCGGTCCTGTCCATCTGTCTCTGGCGTTCAATCCTTCCCATCTTGAAATTGTCAATCCAGTGGTTGAGGGTTCGGTCAAGGCACGAATGGAACGTCGCGGCGACAAGGATGGCGCACAGGTTTTGCCTATTCTGGTCCACGGCGATGCGGCATTTGCAGGGCAGGGTGTGGTAATGGAAACTCTGAATCTGGCACAAACCCGCGGTTACGGCACTGGCGGCACCGTGCATATCGTGATCAATAACCAGATCGGTTTCACCACGTCCGACCCGCGTGATACGCGCTCGACTCTGTATTGTTCCGACGTTGTCAAAATGATCGAAGCACCAGTGTTCCACGTCAACGGAGATGATCCGGAAGCGGTAGTGCTGGCAACCCAGATTGCTCTTGATTATCGTCTTGAGTTCAAGAAAGACGTAGTTGTCGATATTATTTGCTACCGCAAATTAGGCCACAACGAGCAAGATACGCCAGCATTGACTCAGCCGCTGATGTACAAAAAAATCGGACAGCATCCTGGAACGCGCAAACTGTATGCAGACAAGCTGATTACGCAGGGCTTGTTGCCTGCTGACGGCGGCGATGCAATGGTGATGGCATTTCGCGATGCAATGGATTCCGGCCATCTTACGGTCGATCCGGTTCTTTCCAACTTCAAGAACAAGTTTTCTGTTGACTGGATGCCGTTCCTGAACCGCAAATGGACCGATGCAGCCGATACCGCAGTGCCGCTTGCCGAATTGAAGCGTATTTCCGAGCGGATCACGGCTATTCCGGAAGGATTCAAGGCCCACTCGCTGGTCGAGAAAGTATTGAACGATCGCGCTGCAATGGGTCGCGGCGAAATCAATCTGGATTGGGGTATGGGCGAACATCTCGCATATGCGTCACTGGTGTCGTCCGGATATGCGATTCGCTTAACCGGCCAGGATGCCGGACGCGGTACTTTCGTCCATCGTCATGCAGTACTGCATGACCAGAAACGCGAACGCTGGGATGCCGGCAGCTATATCCCGCTGCAAAACGTGTCGGATACTCAAGCACCGTTTACAGTGATTGACTCCGTCCTTTCCGAAGAAGCGGTCCTTGCATTTGAATACGGCTACGCAACCTCCGAGCCAAATACGCTAACGATCTGGGAAGCGCAATTTGGCGATTTCGCCAACGGTGCACAGGTCGTAATCGATCAATTCATCAGTTCCGGCGAAGTCAAATGGGGTCGTGCATGCGGTCTCGTCATGATGCTGCCGCACGGTTATGAAGGACAGGGCCCTGAGCACTCGTCCGCGAGGATAGAACGTTATCTGCAATTATGTGCAGACAATAATATGCAAGTGGTGCAGCCTACTACTGCCGCGCAGATTTTCCATCTGTTGCGCCGTCAGATGATCCGTCTGTTCCGCAAGCCTTTGATTATCATGACGCCGAAATCCTTGCTGCGTAACAAGGATGCCGGGTCGCCATTGTCCGATTTGGCCAAAGGCCAGTTCCAGACCGTGATTGGCGAAATGGATAGTGCGATTGACGCGAAAAAAGTCAAACGCATCATTGCCTGTTCAGGCAAGGTGTATTACGACCTCGTTAATTCACGCAAGGAGCGCGGTCAGACGGATGTCGCCATCATCCGTGTAGAGCAGCTTTATCCTTTCCCGCACAAGGCGTTTGCGACTGAATTGAAGAAATTTCCTAATTTCAATGAATTGGTGTGGGCGCAGGATGAGCCGCAGAATCAAGGGCCATGGTTCCAGATTCAGCACAATATCTTTGAAAACCTGGAAGATGGGCAAAAGCTTGCTTATGCTGGCCGCCCCGCAAGTGCATCGCCCGCAGTTGGTTATTATGACAAGCACTATGCTCAGCAAAAAGCCTTGCTGGATACCGCTTTTTCAAAACTTAAAGGTTTTGTACTGACAAAATAATGAGAAGGTGGCAAGGCAGCAATGCCTGTGCCACTTGAGCAACCAGAAACGGAGAATTACATGGCAATTATTGAAGTTAAAGTTCCACAACTATCGGAATCCGTCGCAGAAGCGACTTTGCTGCAATGGCATAAAAAAATAGGCGAGACCGTCGGTCGCGACGAAAACCTGATCGACGTGGAAACCGATAAAGTGGTTCTCGAATTGCCGGCGCCCTCAGCCGGCGTGATCACGCAAATCATCAAAGGCGATGGCTCCACAGTTGTTGCAGGCGAAATTATCGCCATCATCGATACCGAAGCATCGGCCAAAGTAAGCCCAATGGAAGTGTCTTCTGCGCCAGTAGCGGTGTCTGCTGAAACTGTTGCGCAAGCTTCGGCGCCGGTGTCCACATCGGCTGCTGGTATTGCAATGCCGGCAGCAGCGAAAATGCTGGCCGACAACAACATGAATACTGCACAAGTTGCTGGTAGCGGCAAAGACGGTCGCGTCACCAAAGGCGATGTGATCAATGCCCTCGAAGCAAAACCTGCTGCGGTGGCGACTGTTACTCCGCTGGCCGTCGCTACGGCCAAGCCGGCTTTGCAACAAGTTACTTCGCCGATTGCCCAAAACTTGGGCGACCGCGCTGAAGAGCGGGTTCCGATGAGCCGTCTGCGCGCTCGTATCGCCGAGCGCTTGCTGCAATCGCAGTCGACCAATTCGATTCTGACTACATTCAATGAAGTCAATATGCAGCCGGTGATGGATTTACGCACCAAATATAAAGACAAGTTCGAGAAAGAGCATGGCGTGAAGCTTGGTTTCATGTCGTTCTTCGTCAAGGCTGCTGTCGCTGCACTGAAAAAATACCCGATCATCAATGCGTCCGTTGACGGTAACGATATTGTCTATCACGGGTATTTCGACATCGGTATCGCAGTCGGCTCGCCGCGCGGTCTGGTAGTACCTATCTTGCGCAATGCGGATCAAATGTCGATTGCCGACATCGAGAAAAAAATCGGTGAATTTGGCCAGAAAGCCAAAGACGGCAAGCTGACGCTGGACGATTTGACCGGCGGTACTTTCTCGATTTCGAATGGCGGAACTTTCGGTTCTATGCTGTCGACGCCGATCATCAATCCGCCGCAATCGGCAATTCTGGGCGTGCACGCGACCAAAGACCGCGCTGTGGTTGAAAACGGCCAGATCGTGATCCGCCCGATGAATTATCTGGCAATGTCTTACGATCACCGTCTCATTGACGGTCGCGAGGCTGTATTAGGTCTGGTTGCGATGAAAGATGCACTGGAAGATCCTGCGCGCTTGTTGCTGGATTTGTAATAATATTTGGCGAAAAGACACAATGCTTGCAAAGAATTCCTTTGCGCGCTTGTGTCTTTTTGCATTAAATGGATTTGATTATGTCTAAAAATTTTGATGTTGTTGTTATTGGTGGCGGCCCTGGCGGCTATATTGCGGCGATCCGGGCTGCGCAACTGGGTTTTGCGGTGGCATGCATCGATGACTGGAAAAATGCCAAAGGCGGCCCGGCACCTGGTGGAACTTGCACCAACGTAGGTTGCATTCCGTCGAAGGCGTTGTTGCAATCGTCCGAGCATTTCGAACACGCAGGACATGGCTTTGCCGATCACGGGATTGAAATCAAGGGTTTGAGCTTCAATGTCGGCCAGATGCTGGCGCGTAAGGATAACGTCGTCAAGCAAAATAACGATGGCATTCTGTATCTGCTTAAGAAGAACAAAGTGGCGTTTTTCCACGGCCACGGTTCGTTTGTCAAAAACGATACCAACGGCTATACGCTGAAGGTCGCAGGCGCGGCTGAAGAAACATTGACCGCCAAGCACGTCATTATCGCCACCGGATCGAACGCGCGCGCATTGCCGGGAACGGCTTTCGATGAAAAGCGCATCTTGTCCAATACCGGTGCATTGGCAATCGATGCCACGCCGAAAAAACTCGGTGTTATCGGTGCCGGCGTGATCGGCCTGGAAATGGGCAGCGTATGGCGTCGCCTGGGTGCCGAAGTGACGGTACTGGAAGCATTGCCGACTTTCCTCGGCGCGGTCGATGTGCAGATCGCCAAGGAAGCGCACAAACTATTTACCAAGCAAGGTTTGACGGTCCATCTGGGCGTAAAAATCGGCGCGATCACGGTCGGCAAGAAAGACGTGTCGGTTGCCTACACGGACGACCAGGGCAAAGAGCAAAAAGCCGTATTCGACAAGCTGATCATCTCGATTGGCCGGGTGCCGAACACCAATGGCTTGAATGTCGAGTCAGTCGGCCTGCAACTCGACGAGCGCGGCTTCGTTGCAGTCGATGCCGACTGCAAAACCAATTTGCCTAATGTCTGGGCGGTTGGCGACGTGGTACGCGGGCCGATGCTGGCGCACAAGGCTGAAGAAGAAGGCGTTGCTGTCGCAGAACGCATTGCCGGCCAGCATGGCCATGTCAACTTCAATACGATTCCGTGGGTTATTTACACCTCTCCCGAAATCGCATGGGTCGGCAAGACCGAGCAGCAACTGAAGGCGGAAGGCGTTGCCTATAAAGCGGGTACTTTCCCGTTCCTGGCCAATGGCCGTGCTCGTGCGCTGGGCGATACTTCAGGCATGGTCAAGTTTCTGGCCGATGCCAAGTCCGACGAAATCCTGGGCGTGCACATCATCGGCCCGATGGCTTCCGAGCTAATTGCAGAAGCGGTAGTGGCGATGGAATTCCGCGCTTCGGCGGAAGATATTGCCCGCATCTGCCATGCGCATCCTTCGCTGTCGGAAGCGACCAAGGAAGCGGCGCTGGCAGTGGACAAGCGCGCACTCAATTTCTGAAGAAACTGCGATGCGTCATCTGACCCTGCTACTGCCGCTTGCGCTCGCCGCGTGCGCAGTGGCGAGGCCGGATGACGGTACTATTTTGATTGAAACAGCGGTGCAAGGGCGCGTATTGACAGGCATCGCTTGCACCGTTTCAAGCAATACCGGCAGCTGGAAAATAATTACGCCAGCCAGATTGAATCCTGGGCGCGCCAATGGCGATCTTCACGTGCTGTGCCAGCAACCCGGTTATCGGACTGCCGAAGTGGTGTACCGGGCGATGGCTACTGGAAGCGGTGGTTCCGGCGTTGGCATCGGCTTGGGCGGCAGCGGCGGCAATGTCGGCTTTGGGGTCGGCTTGAATTTCCCCGTCGGTTCAGCCGGCGCTGCAGCCTATCCTGCGCGCATCACGGTCGAGATGAATCGATTGTAATTTTTCCTGCGTAATCCGCGGCCGGAGTGCACCCATATTTTGGCATTATTCAATATGGCAGGAGTATCAGGGAAAATACTGGCATCTGCGCATATATCTATTGCATATTTAAAAATACATACGTCTGTATGTGTTTTTTTGCCAAATACCAGAAGCGAGCACGGCGACTTCGTTGTGCCGTGAAATATCAAATATCACCTGCTTTTTTGTTCTGCCGGAACCATGGCGACGGCTGCTGGCGGAGTGAATCACAGCGGTTTGTCAAGTTGCAATGCGCTTGAGCCCACGTGCTCGGATGGAAATGAAAACCAATGCGAATGAATGTCCAACAATACTATGAGCACGCGCTATCCGAGCGCGGTTTCACATCGGATGAAGCCCAGCTCCGTGCAGTTGAGCGTCTGCAACAAAGCTTTGATGAATGGGTTGCGTTCAAGTCCCGGCGCTCCAGTAAACTCAAGCGCTTGATCAATCGGCCCGCGGTGCCGCGCGGGCTATACATGTGGGGCGGCGTCGGACGCGGTAAATCGTTTTTGATGGACAGCTTTTATTCGGTGGTGCCGGTAGTGCGCAAGACGCGCATGCATTTTCATGAATTCATGCGCGACGTGCATCGCCAGCTCGATGAATTCAAGGGTGTCGCCAATCCGCTGGATGAAGTGGCGCGCCGCATCGCCAAAAAATACCGCTTGATCTGCTTCGATGAATTTCATGTGTCCGATATCGCCGATGCAATGATCCTGTACAACCTGATGCGAGCATTGTTCGATAATGGCGTTTCGTTCGTCATGACTTCCAACTATGCGCCCGATACGCTGTATCCGGATGGCTTGCACCGGGACCGGATGCTGCCGACTATCGCCTTGCTCAAGAATAACCTCGACGTGATGAATGTCGATACCGGCCTCGACTACCGCAAGCGCGCGCTGGAACAGGTGGCGTCGTATCACACTCCGCTAGGCGCCGCAGCCGATCAGGCGCTGCGCACCGCTTATGCCAGCATTGCCGATATTGCCGATGAAGACCAGCGCATTCGTATCGAATCGCGCGAGATCAAGTCCTTGCGCTGCGCCGGCGGCGTCGTCTGGTTCGATTTTGCTACCTTGTGCGGCGGCCCGCGTTCGCAAAACGATTACCTCGAAATTGCCAGCCGTTTCCATACCGTCATTTTGTCCGGCATTCCGCAGCTTTCCGCCTCGATGTCTTCGGAGGCACGGCGCTTTACCTGGCTTATCGATGTTTTTTATGACAACAGGATAAAATTAATCATGTCAGCCGAGGTCGAGCCTGAACTGCTGTACACCCAAGGCATGCTGGCGCATGAATTTCACCGTACCGTTTCCCGCATCATTGAAATGCAATCGCGCGAGTACATGCAGTCCGAGCGGCGCGAAACGGTAGCAGGGCTGTCTTGAGCAATTCTGCCGCAATACAGATAAGGAACCGATTACATCATGCATAAGCGATCGAACATATATCGAATGTGGCCATTTCCGGGTGGTCGGCTTTTGCGGTGCGTACTGGCGGGCGGTTTGCTGACGCTGTTGGCCCATAGCGCGATAGCACAAGATTCCGACGCGCTTCCAGCAGCGCAATCTCAGGCCGATCAGACCAGTGCGATTACGACGATCGAGGCAGCGCAGGCGGCGCACCAACATGCGATCCGCGAAAAGGCGCGTATCGAACAGGAATATGTACAGGAGGAACAGGCTTGCAGCACACTGTTTTTCGTCAATGCTTGCCGGGCTCGCGCTAAAGAGCGTCGTCGCGCCGCTTTGGAGCCGGTGCAACGTGCCCAAGTCGAAGCGGATACGCAAATGCGGCGTATCCGAGCCGCCGAGCACGATCAGGCATTGGCCGGCAAGAACGACAAGCAGGAACTGGAAGCTGCGAAAAAAGAGCAGCAGGCGCAGCAAAAAGACCAGAAAAATACCCGAAAGCATCAGCAAGACGAATCGCTGCAGATGCAACAGGATGCGCATAAAGATGCCGACCAGAAAGTCAGACAGCCGCATCAGCAAACGGAGTCGGCCGCCGAAGCGCAGAAACGTGCAGACAACATTAGCGCTTATGAAAAAAAGGTCGAGGCGGCAGAAGCGCATCAGCGCGATCTGGCGGCCAAGAAGGCAGAGAAGAACCGCAATCGTAAAACACCGTCGTCAACCGAGCCAAAGCCTCTGGAGCCGGCAGCCCCGGGGGCGTCCAAATAACTGCGCGGATCATTCGGTCAAGCGTGCTTTGCCGGTGATTTTTTTGCCGGATGAAGCAGTTTGACGATAGCCATGCTGCAGTTGTCGCCTTTGCCATCAGCCCGTTCCCAGGCTTTGCGAATCAGCATTTCAGACGCGCCGCGCGGTGAATTCATCGCGATTGCCGCACCCATTTCGGTCGCTGAAAAGTAATGCCATAAACCGTCGCTACAAAGTAGAAACGCGTTGTCTGGCTGTAGCCGGTCGCGGTGCCCGAACGTGATGAACGGTTCTTTCTTGTGGGATCCCAGTGCATTGATCAACACTCTGGAATGCGGATGCTCTTGCGCTTGCTGCCGGCTTAGCTTGCCTTCGCTGATCAGCTTTTCTCCATACGAGTGATCCACCGTGCAATGGCTGCAGTTCGGGCCTTCAAAAAAATACAGGCGCGAATCCCCGACATGAGCCCAGACCGCACGCCGGTCCGGGCCGATCACCAGCGCGACCATCGTGCTATGCGGTTCTTTTTCGGAGGAAAAACTGCTCAGCTTGAGGATGCTGTGCGCTTCATGGACGATTTTTCCGAGCAAGTCTTCGATCGTTTTCGATCCCGGCGAATATTCGTTAAACAGCTGCTGCGCCGAATTGATGATTTGTTCCGCAGCCAGTGCACCTCCGGTGTGACCGCCCATGCCGTCTGCCAATATCGCCATCATGGTGCCGGGGGCTTTTGGAGCGGCAAACAGGGCAACCCGATCCTGCTGTTCGCGGCGGTCGCCGATGTGTTGCCCGCTGCCTGCTTCTAACTTGTATTGGCTCATGCGTCCGGGTAGATTAAACTGTTGGTCTGAATTGCCTCCGGCGCCAAATAGATGGACCGGAAAGCTTGCCTTGCGGGGCCGCAAGATAAAAGCAGCCTGCATCGCATTGTGGCAGTTTCCGTCAATTCATGCGTACCGGATCAAAAGGGCGTTGATGCTCCTGTACAGCAGGCTGGCCATGCGTTCACGAGTGTTACAGGGATTTGCAATTTTTTTGGGTGCCACCACATGACTACACCAGTTCCGGAACTTGTTCAGCGTCGCATCATCGAGCTGGAAGTCGAACATCGTGACCTGGATACGGTAATTGATGCAATTATCTTCCATGGCCACCCGAACGAGCTGCAATTACGGCGCCTGAAAAAGCGCAAGCTGCAATTGAAAGACCACATTACGCTGCTGAAAATGCAGCTTGTTCCCGATGTTCCGGCCTGATTGGCGACCGTTATTTCAGGCCATTCCTCTTATCCTCGTTAGCTATCTTGACTGAAGACTCTTCCGTAACGCAGCAATCCGGCGTGCATGATGCCGATATCGATCAACTTTTCGGCCCCAGCGGACGTTTGGGCGCGGAAGTCAGCGGTTTCCGCGCGCGCCAATCGCAGACCGAAATGGCGAAAGCGATTGCAGAGGCGATCGCTGGCCAGACTACCCTGATCGCAGAAGCCGGCACTGGCACCGGCAAGACCTTTGCTTATCTGGTGCCCGCATTGCTCTGGGGCGGCAAGGTGATCGTTTCGACCGGCACCAAAAATTTGCAGGATCAATTGTTTTTGCGCGATATTCCGACCGTGCGCCGCGCGCTCAATGTGCCGGTGTCGGTGGCGTTGCTCAAGGGGCGCGCCAATTACGTCTGTCACTATCACTTGGAGCGCACGCTGGAAAACGGCCGTCTGACCTCGCGCGACGATGTCGGTCATTTGCGCGCGATTTCGCGCTTCATGAAAACCACCAGTTCGGGCGACAAGGCGGAGTTGGCGCATGTGCCCGAAACCGCGTTGATCTGGAATCTGGTGACCTCCACCCGCGACACGTGCCTCGGCGCCGAATGCCAGTATTACCAGGATTGCTTCGTGATGAAGGCGCGCAAAGAAGCGCAGCAAGCCGATGTGGTGGTGGTCAATCACCATCTGTTCTTTGCCGATGTCGCGCTGAAGGACACCGGCGTGGCGGAATTGCTGCCGTCGGCCAATACCATTATCTTCGACGAGGCGCATCAGTTACCGGATACCGCAACATTGTTTTTCGGCGAGACCATCTCGACTTCGCAAGTGCTCGAATTGTGCCGCGACGTGTTGGCGGAAGGCTTATCGCACGCGCGCGATGGCGCCGAATGGGCCAAGGTCGTGATGCCGGTCGAGCGTGCGGCGCGCGATCTGCGGCTGGCGTTCCCGCAGGATTTCGTGCGCCTGTCGGTCGGGCAGATTGCCGCATCTTCGGCATTTTTTCCGGCACTGGAAACATTGCGCACGGAGTTTCGCGCGATGATCGAAACCCTGGAAAGCCAGGCCGAACGCGCCGACACCATCGAGCAATGCCGCACTCGCGCAATCGAACTCGGCACCAAGATCGATCAATGGAATACGCCGCAGGCTGCTCCAGCAGCCGCTGCCGACGATGCCTCCGGCGACGGCCAGGAATGCGTGCTGTGGGTCGAAGCGTTTTCTTCGTCGCTGCAATTGCACCGCACGCCGTTGTCGATTGCGCCGATTTTCAACAAGCAGCGCGAAGGCGTGCCGCGCGCCTGGATTTTCACTTCGGCTACGCTGGCGGTGAAGAACGATTTTAATCATTACGCATCGCAAATGGGCTTGTGGAATGCGCCGGCGCAAACCTGGCCGAGTCCGTTCGATTATGAACAGCAGGGCTTGCTGTATGTGCCGAACCATATGCCGCAGCCGAATTCGCCCGATTACACCGACGCGGTCATCGATGCCGCATTGCCGCTGATCGAGACTGCCGGCGGACGCAGTTTCCTGCTGTGCACCACGATCCGGGCGGTGAACCGTGCGGCGGAACGCTTGCGGATCGAATTCGAACAGCGCCAGTTGCCGTTTCCATTGCTGGTGCAGGGCGAGGCCGGACGCACCGAATTGCTGGAGCGTTTTCGCGCCGCCGGCAATGCGGTTCTGATCGGCAGCCAGAGCTTTTGGGAAGGAGTCGATGTGCGCGGCGAGGCATTGTCGCTGGTGATCATCGATAAATTGCCGTTTTCGCCGCCGGACGATCCGGTACTGGCGGCCCGCATCGAAGTGATGGAAAAGAAGGGCTTGAACGGCTTCATGCATCACCAGTTGCCGGAAGCCATCATCACGCTCAAACAGGGTGCCGGCCGCCTGATACGCGACGAGGCCGACCGTGGTGTGCTGATGATCTGCGACCCGCGCCTGATTTCAAAACCGTATGGCAAACGCATCTGGCAAAGCTTGCCGCCGTTCAAGCGCACCCGCGAATTGAGCATCGCGCAGGCGTTTTTTACGATCCCCGCATGACTGGTGCCGACAACAGTCAAAAAAAGCAAAAGCATATTGCTGCATTATTTTAAAAAGTTGGCAGTATGCTGAAAAACCATACTATTCCCGCATATAAACAGGCGGTATTTAAAAATACTGCTCGATACCCATGATGCCGGCGCGACCCGTCATTATTTTTTACCGGGTTTGCGGCGTATACAAATCAATCGGCATGCGCGCTAGTACTGCCTGATGCAGCGGGGCGATGCGTGCGAGCAGTACGGTCGCACCTTGTTTCTGTGCCAGCGCCAGCGCCGTTTCCAGATGCGCGGTGGCTGCGGCGGCGTTGCCTTGGTGGTAACGCACGTAACCGAACAGGCGTTCGCACTCGGCCGCCAGATAACGTTCGCCGTGCCGTGCCATGGACGCCTGGGCGGCAGCGAGTTGTTCGGCGCTCGCGTCGAACTGCATGCCAAACAGCAGCGCTTCGGCAGCAATCATATAAAAAATGGAGGCCAGGCTGGGCATCGCTTGGCAAACCTGTCGTGCCGCCTCAAGCGAAATTTCCGCGCCACGCGGATCGCCTTGCTGTGCGCGTAGCCATCCGTCGTATGCGGTGGCAACGATGCGCCAAAAAGTGAAGTCGTTTTTATCCGCTACTTGCGACAAATGCAGCCATGTTCTTTCCACGGTCGCGACATCCGCTGACAGTCGCGCCAACTCCAGCTCGAAGACCAGTGAAAATGCAATAGGGGCCGGGTCTCCGAGCATATCGGCCACTGTGCGCGATTGGGCGATCAATTGCCGCGCCCGTTGTGGCTGGTCGTATAGCCACGCAATCCACGACGCAAAGGCCAGCGCATTGACCCAGACGTTATCCCACAGATCCTTGTGCAGTGCGCACTGTATTTCAGGTGCCGGCGGTGGATGGATTTTTGCCAGCGTGCGGCTGGCTTGCTCCAGATGTCCCTGCCAGAATTCCACCGAACCGCGCGCATACAGCGCGTAATCGGCCAGTGCATCATCGCCGGCCTCCTGTGCGAGTTGCAGCAATTCGTCGGCAATCGGGAGTGCCGCCTGGTAATTTTCGACGCTGCTGGCACCGCACCAGGCGCCCCATTTCAGCTTGAAACGTGCTGCCACGCTGAGCAATTGCGGTGCCGATCGATGCAGGTCCGCGACCGCTTCGTGCGGTTCCGGTGCGCCATAGCCGTGGAGCGCTACCAGCGGGACGATACGGGCCAGTTTCAGTTGCGCGGACAGATTGTGGCGTTGCTCGTCGTCGTGCGGCAAGTGCCCGACGGCTTCGATGCCGACGGTCAAATGGGTCAGTGCTTCGCGATGGGCGCCGAGCTGTGCATACTGCATGCCGGCCTGCAGCAACCAGTGTGCCGCCGGGTTCCATGTTGCCGCTTGCTGGTAATGGTAAGCGATCTGTTCCGGCCGATACCGCTCCGGAGTTGCGGCAAGTAACAGGGCTGCCGCCAGATGGGATTGCTGCCGGTCAGCGGTCACCAGCGAGCGGTAAGCCGCTTCTTGCATTAGCGCATGACGGAACATGCGCATATCGGTTCCGGCTATATCGATTAATACCCCCGCATCCACCAGGTCCTGCAACTGGAGTTCGCAATAATCCTGGGTCAGATGGCACAGCGGAGCGACATCGGCCGCGCTGACTTTTCGTCCCAATACCGCTGCCATTTGCGCAACCCGTCTGGCAGGGCCGAGCTGATCCAGCCGCGCTTGCAGTGCTGCATGTACATTGGCCGGCATCGTTCCTTCACTGTGTACCAGTTCGCGCAAAAAAAACGGTGAGCCTTCCGCCTTTGCCACCCATTGTGCAATGCGCTGCGTATTGGTGCCGGGTTTGGCAGTGGTCTGCGCCAGTTCGAATGCGGCCGCTTGCGTCAGCGGGCCGAGAGTCATGCACTGATCAGGATGTGCAGCCGCTTCGAATGCAGTGCGCGAGGTCAGCAATAACAAGGTGCGCTGATGCCTGGCCTGACGCACGCGGCCAATCAATTCCAGCGTGGAGGGGTCGATCCAGTGCATGTCATCGACAATGATCACCACCGGTGTCTTGACCGTCAGCTGGATCAGTAAGCGCAGCAGGCTGGAGAGCAGGTCTTCGCGCCTGGCAGCTTGCGCTGGATCGGATGCATCGTTGTTGATCGGCAAGGCAAACAAGAGGGAAAGCTCGGCTGCATTCATGCTGCAGTCGAGTTCTGCCAGCGCCGCGATGAGCGGCGCAATCAATGCAGTTCCTGTTTGCGTCAAGCCAAAACATTTGCGCAACCATGCTTGTACCGGGTGCAAAGGCGTATTGCACAGATTCGGTACGCAGTACAGCTCGATTACAAAGGCTCCTGCCTGACGCGCCGCATTTTCCAGTGCGGTAGCCAAGGTGGTTTTACCAATGCCTGCTTCCCCTTGCACCCCACAGCAGACGCTGTCGCCAGAGAAACTGCGTTCCAGTGCTGCGTTCAACAAGCGCTGTTCGTGTTCGCGACCGATGACGGTCAAAATTTGTTGTGCCGGAGCGCCCCGTTCAACACGGTAAAGCTGGAAGGTGCGCGACAATCCACGAAAAACATGGCTGCCAAGGGCAACCATATGAAAACGGTTTTGCGCTTCCCGCAAGTTGGTATTCACGACAAACTGGCCAGATTCGGCCACCAGGCAGATGCGCTGTGCTACACGTGCCATTTCGCCGGATATATCGGGGCGCTCGCGGTCGCACAAGGTGCGTCCCAAGTGCGCGCCGAGGCGGAATTGCACATCGCTGCCGGCAAACGCCGCTAGCAGCGCCAGGCCGGCAGTGATCGCAGCCGTTGGTGCGCTCTCCAACGCAATCGGATAACCGAAATACGCCAGCAATCCACCGGAAGGGGCGGGAATTATCCTCCCTCCGTGCTCTGCCACCACCAACTTGAATTTGCTGGTGATGGATTCGGGATAGCCCTCTTCCAGAGCATCATCCTCACTCGGATAGACGCTGCCCGCGCAGGTTTCCGCACGTTCGCAGTACAGAGCGGTTGTGATGCGCCATTCTCTTTCCCACGGTATTTTTTTCTTTTCCAGGGATATTGTTGCCTGGCCTGCGGCGGTAGTCGTGCGCGCCATTTGCGCCAGACGCAGCGTTTCCACCTCCGGTTGTACGCCGATTTCCCGCGCCAGAAGCGCCGAAAAATGTTCGAATTCAGCCAGTGCCGCAGTCGTGCGCCGCGCATCGATCAGGTAGCGCATCAGGCGACGGCAGGCACCATCGTCATACGGCATCAAATGCATCAGGCGCCGTGCATGATGAATCGCCATTTCCAGGTGTCCATCGATCACCCTTTGCTCAGCCAGCGTTTCCAGCAAGCTCGCCAGCTGCCGCAAAAGAGACTGGCGGGTATGGTCCAGCCATGCTTCGAAAGCATCGCAGTCCGGCAGCCAGAAACCGGGAAGAAAGCTCTCCTGGCAAGCTTCTGTCACCGCTTCACAGGCAGCTACACCGATTGCGGTATTCATGTCAGGGCGCGTCATGGCTGATAGCCTCAAGGCATCGACCGTCAAGCGGCCGCGGGCGATACCGATTTGCTGGCGATTTTGATGGAATAAGGCATCCCCGCACACGCGGCGCAAATGAAAAAAAGTATGGCGCAGGTTGAATCGCCCGGCGTCCGCCGGCAGCTCGGGCCACAAAAAATCGGCCAGCCATTCGCGCGTTGCGGGTTCCTGGTTCAGCGCCAGATACGTCAGTAACGCTTGCGCCTTGCCTGCCGGTATGGGCAGGCGCGTGCCGGTCGCAGCTTCCGTCAATGCGAAATTGCCAAATGTTTTTAAATGAAATAAGACGGGCATGAAGTTCGTTCGGAAAGGGGGTAACCGTAAGCAGCGGATGGCGTCGAAAGCGTCAAATAGATCAGTGCAACGCTGCATGCAAAGCCGTAAAACGGGCTAAGGATGTCCCAACGTTGCACCAACGCAACCGTAATAAGATCAGATCGAGGTGGTTGATTTAATGATGATTGCCATTTTTCAACATATTTTACGACGCGCTTTCGCCGCTATACGTTATCAATTGTCAACATCCCGGAGAGCAAATGCGAAACAATATTCCTGTTACCAATAGCGAGCATGTCCTTCGCGATTCGGAAACAATCGTTTCCAAAACGGACATGAAAGGCAAAATCACCTACGTTAACCAGGATTTTCTCCGGATTAGCGGGTTTTCCGAAAATGAACTGATAGGTGCGCCGCACAATATCGTGCGCCATCCGGATATGCCGGTGGAAGCCTTTGAGGATTTATGGCGCACGCTTAAAAGCGGCAAAGCATGGACCGGCGTGGTGAAAAACCGGTGCAAGAACAGTGACTATTACTGGGTCGAAGCCAATGTGGCTCCCCTGATTGAAAACGGCAACGTGGTCGGCTACACCTCCACCCGCGTCAAACCCTCCAGAGAACAAGTCAGTGCCGCAGGCGAGGTTTATCGCAGCATCCAGGCTGGCGACAAATCGTTTCAGATCCGCGAAGGCAATGCAGTACCGCGTTCCGCATTCGGTTTTTTGAATGCTTTTGGAAATTTTTCGATTCGCACAAAATTATCGGTGGCATTTGGCGTGCTGTCCTTTTTATTCGGAGTCAATGTCGTTTTGGCATGGCTGATGCAGGGAAGCGGCGCGCAGCAGGGGGGCGGGTTGATTGCCGTCTCGATTTTGGGTGTTGCCTTGGCGGTGATTTTCGGATTGGCCTTGGGCCAAAGCATTCTTTCGCCTTTGAGAATTGCATTGCAAGACATTGAATGCATGAGTTCGGGCGACCTCTCTGGCAAGATCGTCGCGCGCGGCGACGATGAACTGGCCAGAGTCATGCAGTCGCTGCGCATTTTGCAAATCAACGTGAAGCTGATGATCGGCCAGATCAAGCAATCGACGGTCATGGTCAATATCGGCGCCAGTGAAATTGCCACCGGCAATGCCGATTTGTCGGCGCGTACCGAATTGCAGGCTTCCCGACTGGAAGAAACGGCTTCCGCGATGGAGGAATTGACGTCCACCGTCAAGCAAAATGCCGATAATGCGCATGAAGCCAGCAAGCTAGTCATATCAACTTCCGCGATCGCCGTAAAAGGCGGGGAAGCGGTGGATCAGGTTGTCAGCACCATGGGGTCGATTAAGGAAAGCTCGCGGAAAATTGTCGATATCATCGCCGTGATCGACAGTATTGCATTCCAGACCAACATTCTTGCGCTCAACGCAGCGGTAGAAGCGGCGCGTGCCGGCGAACAGGGCCGCGGCTTTGCGGTGGTTGCGGCGGAAGTGCGCGGCCTTGCACAGCGCAGTGCCGGTGCCGCCAGGGAAATCAAGACGCTGATTGGCGATTCGGTAGGGCGGGTCGAGGCCGGTAGCAAGCTGGTGGACGATGCGGGTAAGACGATGGCCGAGATTGTCGATTCGGTGAAACGTGCGGCTACAATCATGAGCGAGATTTCCTCCTCCAGCCTGGAGCAAAGCGCGGGGATCGAGCAAGTCAATGAAGCAATTACCCAGATGGATGAAATCACGCAGCAAAATGCCGCGTTGGTGGAACAGGCGGCAGCCGCAGCCGGAACCATGCAAGAACAGGCGGTCAACCTATCGCAACTGGTCGGTGTTTTCAAATTGACTGCGGGCGAGGCTGCTGCACCGGGTTACCAGGTTGCTACATTGAAAAAAACTGCCGGCAACACGCAAACAAGGAAACCAGCGCTTTTGCATTAGCGGTGGCGGATTGTCGAATTGCGCATCCGTCAGCCCGCGCTTGCAAAGCGGGATGCCCGATATCGGCAGCGGGCAGTAATGAGGGCATTTCCTCTGCGTGCTGATTTACTGGTGTAGTGCTGAAATTAATATACTAGGATCTGGTATATTTTCATGCCGCCTGAATGCATGCGGTAATCTGACGATTTTTATTTTTCTGGTGGGAGTATATTTCGCAGCAGTGAAAACTGTTGTGCATTTCTACTTGGGATTGGGATTCAGGGCAGGGCATTTTTAATCCTCATGCAAAGTGCTTCTTGCCGGCCTAAGAATCCCTGTCGTCGGCAAAATTTGCCTGAATCTCAATGATTTTTTCAGGATTTCCGATCAGGGCTTCGACGCATTCCTTATCGAGTTTGGTGCCTGCCATTTCCCGCAAGACCGAAAACGCTTTTTCATTGCTCCAGGCCGGCTTATAGCAGCGCTGGCTGGTCAGGGCGTCGAAAATATCGGCTACCGCGCAGATGCGCGCCTCAATCGGAATTTGTTCCCCCCGCAAGCCATTGGGGTAACCGCTGCCATCCATCGCTTCATGGTGCATTTCGACGATGTTGCGCAACATCCGGATATGCGGAAAATCCTCAAAGGAAAATTCCTTGGCCATGTTGTTGATGATTTCAAGGCCAATGGTGGCGTGCCGTTTGACCACTTCAAACTCTTCGGCGGTGAGTTTGCCGGGTTTGCACAGAAGGCTATCGGGAATGGCAACTTTCCCGATATCGTGCATCGGTGAAAACAGCAAAAGATATTCGATGAATTCGTCGGTGAATCCATGCCGTTTTGCCAGCATGGTTGCAATCAGGCGCGAATAGTGCGACATGCGTGCCAGATGGGTGCCGGTTTCTTCGTCCTTATGGCGGGTGATGTTCTGCGTCGTGCGGATAGCAGCGGCAATAGTGCGGGCCAGGCTGGTTTCGTTGATGACCAGCGTTGCGATCATTTGGCTGAACAGGTTCATCAGGTGCAGCAAACTGCCACCGAAAGTGTTCTTTTGGTAGGAGTTGAAGAAAAGAAAACCAAAAAGGCTACCGTTGTAATAAAGCGGATAGGTGAGACTGGACTGATAGCCCTGCGCCAATATGATCTGAGTGTGCCGGCTTGTTCCTTCTGGCAGCGCTGTCAGGTTGTTGATGATGCGCGGTGCGCCGTGCTGTGCGATGTCCCGGAGCGAACGTACTTCCGATAGCTTGACCGAATAGTTAAAGATCGAAGCATCTTCCCCGCTGCTGTAAAGAAAAGTGGAAACACGATCGGTTTTTGGATCGTACAGGGCAATTGCCAGCCGGTGGATCAGAACGCTGTGGTTCTTGAGCGCTTCATGGATCAGGAAAAGTTTTTGCCCCAACGGAAGGCACTGATCCAGTTCGCGCTGGAGATTGGTGGTTACGGCAAGCTGGGCATTCGGGATCATTATGTTTTTGTTCGAGTTGACAATTTGATGTGCGATTTCCGGATTACATTGGACGCATATTCATGCTTCGCCGGATTTTCAGGCGGACAAATGCAGATAGCACCCGTAACATGAGCGATGCGCTAATTCGGACCAATGATATTCCGGTTGCGTTGGGGTAACGTTGGAGTGCTTATAGAGAAAGAGGAGCGGCGTGCAGGGAAGGCAGTTCGCAGGCAGCGCAAACACTGGCTTTCATTGTGTTTGTTCAAGGTTTATGAAAACAAAATGCGCGTAATATTTTTATTGTGCCGTAAATTTAGTGATACTCCCTCTTCAATATGAATTCGGAAGGAGGCATCGGGTAAAATTGCTTCCCATGAAAATCCTTATCAGTAATGACGATGGCTACCTGGCGCCGGGCCTCATCGCTCTGGCCAATGCCTTGGCGCCGATTGCCGAAATCGTGGTAGTGGCGCCTGATAGCAACCGTTCGGGGTCATCCAATTCCCTGACGCTGGAACGGCCGCTGTCGGTATTTCGCGCTGAAAACGGTTTCTATTTTGTCAATGGCACGCCCACTGATTGTGTCCACGTTGCGCTGACCGGAGTGTTGTCGTATAAACCGGATCTGGTGGTGTCAGGCATCAATCAGGGTCAGAACATGGGCGACGACACCTTGTATTCCGGTACTGTGGCGGCAGCCACCGAAGGGTATTTGTTCGGCATTCCGTCGATTGCCTTCTCGCAGGTGCAAAAAGGCTGGGAACATCTGGACGCCGCAGCGCGCGTAGCGCGCGAGATCGTCGAGAAAAAATTCGATGCGTTGCCAAAACCGTATTTGCTCAACGTCAATATTCCGAATCTCCCTTATCCAGAGCTCAAGCCGCTGCAGGCCACCCGTTTGGGCAAGCGTCATCAATCGGAATCGGTGATCCGGGCACAGGATCCGCACGGTAGGGAAATATTCTGGATCGGTCCGGCAGGCGCGGCCCGGGACGCGGGTGAAGGTACCGATTTCGACGCGGTAGCAAAAGGGCATGTCTCCGTTACGCCGTTGCAGATCGATTTGACCCATGCAGCGCAATTGGATGCGCTCAAGAAAGGTTTGTCATGACCGACAAGGCTAGGCGGTTTCCGCTGTCGCTGTCTGCTCTTTCGCAAAAATCGCTGCCGTCGTTTCGCGGACAGCCTGTTTCGTCGAATGCCATTGTCACACCGCAAACCGCCACCAAAAACAGTGCACAGAATAGCCAACCTCGCGTTAGCCCATTGGCGCCCGCCGCGACGGCACCCAAGTCGGGGCCGGGCAGTTTAGCCAATGGCGCACGTGGCGTGCCGCCGGTGTCGGATGCATTGCGGCGCGCGATGGTGGCGCGATTGGTCAAGCAAGGCATTACGAACCGGGCGGTGCTGGCGGCAATGGAAGCAGTGCCGCGGCATCTTTTCATGGAACCCGGTTTTTCAGGTCAGGCGTATATCGATGCATCCATTCCGATCGGCTATCAGCAGACGATCTCGCAACCGTATATCGTGGCGCGAATGCTGGAAATCATGTGCAACGGCCGCAAGCTGGATCGGGTGCTCGAAATCGGCACCGGCTGCGGCTATCAGGCATCGGTATTGTCTCTGGTGGCAAAAGATGTTTTCTCGATCGAGCGCCTCAAGCCATTGCACGAATTGGCCAAAACCAATCTGCGTCCGCTGCGCATTGCCAATATTCGCCTGCATTACGGAGATGGTATGCTTGGACTGCCGCAAGCGGCGCCATTTGATGGCATCATTCTGGCTGCGGCCGGTCTTGAAGTCCCGCGCCTGTTGCTGGAGCAGTTGACTGTAGGCGGCCGCCTGATAGCACCGGTAGGAGCCAAACAGCAGGAATTGCAATTGATCGAGCGCGTCAGCAAATCGGAATGGAGCAGCATGACTTTGGAACAGTGCCATTTCGTCCCCCTTTGTCCAGGAACAGCATGAAAACTGTAGCAACTATCGATGCTGCAGCGTCATACGAACATAATGAGAGAATGAATAAAATACGCTTAATCTTGTCAGCGGCATTGCTTGGCCTGTTGGCCGCGTGCAGCACGCCCCGCCATTCGGCTCCTGTGACCGACCGCATGTCCGGAACCGGTGCCGCCGAGCCAACCCGGCCGACAGCCCCTTCCGGTCCGGGATATTACACTGTCAAAAAAGGCGATACCCTGTATCGCATAGCGCTCGATCAGGGCCAGGCTTATCGCGATATCGTGGCCTGGAACAATCTGGCCAACCCGAACGATATCAAGGTGGATCAAGTGTTGCGGGTTGCTCCGCCAGAGACGGTATCCGGCGGCGCACAAACCGGCAGTATTGCCAGTTCCCCCGTAGAAGTGCGTCCGCTCTCGAGCGCGGCGACATCGGGCCATGCAGTCAATAAGAGCGTGCCGCGCGGCGACAAACGCCCGTATTCGGAAAGCGCGCTGGCCGAACTGCAAAAACCGGAAGTCGCAGCAGCCATTGCCGCAGCAAAAGTACCGGCGACAAGCGCCGCTTCCGCTGCAGTTCCGGCAAAAACCGAGCCTGCCAAAACACTGGATGCAGACGACGACGGCATCGGCTGGATCTGGCCTGCGGAAGGCAAAGTCATCGCCTCCTTTGACGAAGGCAAGAACAAAGGCATCGATATCTCCGGCAAACTGGGGCAACGCGTGATTGCCGCCGGCTCCGGCAAGGTGATGTATGCCGGCAGCGGAATCCGCGGCTATGGCAATCTGGTCATCGTCAAGCATACTAACAATCTGTTGTCAGCGTATGCGCATAACAAAACCATTACCGTCAAGGAAGGTCAAAGCGTTAATAAAGGCCAGGTAATCGCTGAAATGGGCAATACCGATGCAGATGCGGTCAAGCTGCACTTCGAGATTCGGCAACAAGGGAAGCCGGTCGATCCCTCCAAATTCTTACCCAGCAGATAACTCTCCATGACGCATAAACCGCATCACCCGACGGATAAAAATCCGGATGAAGAGTTTGAAGACGTCGCCGATGTCTCATTCGAGGGTGCAGTTGCGGATTATGACGTGTCTGCCGACGATGAAGAGAGCCAGACTCAAAACGAGACTCCGCATGAGGCGGCGGCGCTGCTAGCCACTCCGGAAGAACTGAAGATTGTGCTGGTGGCAGAGCTTTCTACCGATACCACGCAACATTATCTGAACCAGATCGGCACCCGTCCGCTGTTGACGGTGAGCGAGGAACTGCATTTCTCGACGCTGGCCAAGCAAGGGAATTTCGAAGCGCGGCAGAAAATGATCGAGCATAATCTGCGGCTGGTGGTTTCCATTGCGAAACATTACATCAATCGCGGCGTCGTATTGCTCGACATGATCGAAGAAGGCAATCTGGGATTGATGCGCGCGATCGATAAATTCGAGCCCGAGCGCGGTTTTCGTTTCTCGACCTATGCGACCTGGTGGATACGCCAGAACATAGAGCGGGCAATCATGAACCAGGCGCGCACCGTGCGCTTGCCGGTGCACATGGTGCGCGAACTCAATCAGGTCTTGCGGGCCAAATATCATCTGGAAGCGCAACATCACGACGGCAAGGAGGCAACCGCTGAAGATATTGCGCATCTGATCGATCGGGACGTGGAAGAAGTGCAAGACATCCTGGTGCTGTCCGACCATGCGACTTCGCTCGATGCGCCGCTCGATGGAGATCCGCAATCGAGCCTGATGGATTTGCTGCCAGGCGACTCTGACGATGCACCCGATTTGCGCGCCGAGCAGCGGGAAATGACGCTGCTGGTGCGGGAATGGCTCAATAAATTACCCTGCAAGCAAAAAATCGTGATTACACGCCGCTTCGGCTTGGATAACGACCATCCAGCCACGCTGGAAACGCTGGCCGAAGAAATGGGCGTTACGCGTGAACGCATCCGGCAAATCCAGCAGGAGGCGTTATATAAATTAAAACGCTCGCTTGCTGCCCGCGGCGTAGGAAGGGATTCATTGCTGTAGCGGTAATGCTCCGGGCATTATTTCATTTTGTGTATGCAGATGCAGGGATCTTTGCCATAGCGCTGGCCTTGCCATTATTCCTTACAGTACATTTTTTTTAATTTCGGATCGATGCCTGATCCGCAACTTTATTGTGTTCCTATGTCCCTTAACATGATTGAAATCGAGTCCCTGGACATGGATGGCCGCGGTGTCGGCCACCTCCAGAATGAAGACGGCAGCGTCGGCAAGGTGGTTTTTGTGGAGGGCGCGTTGCCGGGCGAACGTGTCAGTTATCAAACCTACCGCAAGAAGGCGCAATGGGAAGCGGCGACGATGATCGCCATTCAGCGCGAATCTGCGTTGCGCGTCAAACCCAAGTGCGTGTATTTCGGCCTGTGCGGCGGTTGCGCAATGCAGCATCTGGAACCCTCGGCGCAGGTGGCGGTCAAGCAGCGCGTGCTGGAAGATAATCTGTGGCATATTGGCCGGATTCGTGCGCAAACCATGTTGCGGCCGATTTACGGCCCGACCTGGGGTTATCGTTATCGTGCACGGCTGTCGGTCAATCTTGTGCCTAAAAAGGGCGGCGTATTGGTCGGATTCCACGAGAAAAAATCGCGCTATATCACCGACATGAAAACTTGCGAAGTGCTGCCGCCGCATGTGTCGAAGATGCTGGTGCCGCTGCGGCATCTGATCGAATCACTGACCATCGTGCGCCAGTTGCCGCAGATCGAACTGGCGGTGGGCGAAGATGTGACGGCGATGGTGTTGCGCATCATGGCGCCGCTGGGAGAAGGCGATGAGGCCAAGTTGAAGGCCTTCGCCGACCTGCATGCAGTGCAATGGTGGCTGCAGACCAAGGGGCCGGAAACCGCGGTGCCGTTTTATCCGGAGATATCGACGCTGCATTATGCATTGCCCGAGTTTGGCGTGAAGATGCCGTTCAAGCCGACGGATTTTACCCAAGTCAATCATCATATTAACCGCGTGATGGTCGCACGCGCACTGCGTCTGCTCGATGTGCAAGCTGATGAGCGCGTGGCCGATCTGTTTTGCGGCTTGGGTAACTTCACGCTGCCGATCGCCACGCAGGCCCGCGAAGTGGTCGGCATCGAAGGCAGCACGGAACTGACCGAGCGCGCACTGGCGAATGCACAGGAAAATGGCCTGGCGCAGAAAACGCAGTTTTTCTGCCGCAACCTGTTTGAAGCCACTACCGAGGATTTCATCGCACTGGGCAAATTCGATCGCTTGTTGATCGATCCGCCACGCGATGGTGCGATAGCGGTATGCCAGGCGCTGGTCGGCTTGCGGCACAGTCATCCGGAGATGATGCCCAAGCGCATCGTGTATGTCGCTTGCAGCCCATCGACGCTGGCGCGTGACGCCGGATTGCTGGTGCAGGAGGGCGGTTACACGCTCACTTATGCCGGCGTCGTCAACATGTTTCCGCATACCGCCCATGTGGAATCGATGGCGGTCTTCGATCTAAATCCGTGATGCTCGGTAGCTCGGGCAGAAATACGACTGCATAGCGATGCGCAGATTCATTCCGTCTACTTCCTGCCTGCTGGCCTTCGAGACTGCGGCGCGCCACCTGTCGTTTACCAAGGCCGCGCATGAATTGCACATGACGCAAGGTGCGATCAGCCGCCAAGTGGCAATGCTGGAAGAGTATCTCGGCACGCCACTGTTCGAGCGCATCCATCGCCGGCTGGTATTAACCGAAGCAGGACGCGAATACGCGCTGCAGGTAGCGGCGATCTTGCAGCAGATCGAAATGGCCACCTTTCAGGCGATGACCCACAATAATGGGATCGGCGTACTCAAATTGGCAATCCTGCCGACTTTCGGCATCAAGTGGCTGATTCCGCGATTGCCAAGATTTACTGCCGCGCATCCGGATGTGCAGCTCAATCTGAGCACCGAAGTACTGCCGTTTGATTTCAACCAGCGACAAGTCGATGCCGCGATTCACTTCGGCGAGCCGGATTGGCCGGGCGCGGTGATGGTACGCCTGATGGGCGAGGAAGTGGTACCGGTCTGCAGCCGTGAACTGGGAGCGCAAATCGGCAGCGTGGCCGACCTGGCCCGCATGACATTGCTGCAGCACGCAACGCGCCCGCAAGCCTGGCGCGACTGGTTCATGCATGTCGATGTGGAATGCCCGAATGCACTGTTCGGGCCGCGCTTTGAACAACTGTCGATGGTGATTCAGGCCGCAGTAGCCGGGCTGGGCGTGGCATTGATGCCGAAATTTCTGGTGGAAACCGAGATCAGGACTGAGCAATTGTTGGTGCCGTTCCCGCTTGCAGTCAAAAGCCCGCAATCCTACTATCTGGCTTATCCGGAAAAAAACGCCGGCAAGCCGGCCGTGATCAAGTTCCGCGATTGGATTCAGCGCGAGTCGCAGAACGATTGTCCGCTGTAAAAAATGCCTTGATTCTTCCCCGATGTTTGCATCAGCGATTCGGCAGAGGGAAATTATCAACTCTCCTGAAAGCCAATTTCTCTCTTATTAATAGGGAGTATGTTAATTTTCATTGCATTTTCCGCATATTTTTATTGCGGGTAATAAAAATACCTTGTCCTAGTATATTTTCCCTAAACCGCTGAACCATACGTGCCAATGGCGGCGTATGCCTGTACGAAGTTATTTCCCTGTATTCCGCCCATATCCGCTTTTTGCCATGACGTCGATGCTTGCATGAGTATAAGTAATGATGTCATGGTTTTTTTTGGTTTTGAAGAAGCCTCGCCTATCCCTATACTCAAGTTCGAATCATACGAAGAATGCTCTGCCGGGCCTGATTTCCTGCCCGCCAGCGCAAACTCGCTTCACCTTTTACTTCACCCATTTATTGCAACGATTTCGAGATGAAAATGCATACTGATCCGATTCACACCGGCAGCGGTGGAAAAATCCTGGTTGACTGCCTGATCACGCATGGCGTCGAGCAAGTGTTTTGCGTACCGGGCGAAAGCTATCTGGACGTGCTCAATGCGTTGTACGATGTGCGCGAGCAAATCGCGCTGCGGGTCTGCCGTCACGAAAGCGGCGCGTCCAACATGGCAGAAGCCTACGGCAAGTTGACCGGCCAGCCCGGCATTGCGATGGTCACGCGCGGCCCCGGCGCGACCAATGCTTCGATCGGCATTCATACCGCATATCAGGATTCGACCCCGCTGATCATGTTCATCGGCCAGGTCGCGCGCGACTGCATGGATCGCGAAGCGTTTCAGGAAATCGACTATCGCCGGATGTTCGGCCAGAGGACCAAATGGACCGCCCAGATCGACGACGCCAGGCGGATTCCCGAATACTTGAGCCGCGCCTTCCATACCGCGGTGTCCGGCCGGCCCGGTCCGGTGGTATTGGCGCTGCCGGAAGACATGTTGCGCGATCAGGTCAGTGCGCCGGCCGCACCGAGGTTTGCGCGCATCGCCGCTGCACCGGCTCCGGCTGCACTAGAGCAATTGTCGGGCCTGCTGGCGCAGGCCAAGCGGCCGCTGGCGATTCTCGGCGGCAGCGGCTGGACGCCACAGGCCTGCACCGATCTGCGCCGCTTCGCCGAAGCCTGGCAATTGCCGGTCGCGTGCGCGTTCCGTTTCCAAGATTTGTTCGACAATACGCATCCGCTGTACGCGGGCGATGTCGGCATCGGCATCAACCCGAAGCTGGCGCAGCGCGTCAGGGATGCCGATCTGGTGCTGGCAATCGGCCCGCGGCTGGGCGAAATGACCACCAGCGGCTACAGCCTGTTCGACATCCCGCTGCCGAAGCAGCAACTGGTGCATGTCCATGCCGGCGCCGAAGAACTGGGCAGCGTGTATGCAGCGACCCTGGCGATCAATTCGGGCATGCCGGAAATCGCTGCAGCGCTGGCTGAATTAAGCCCGAGCTCGTCCGCCGCGCTCGCCTGGCAGAGCGAGGGTGCAGTTGCCCATGCCGATTATCTGGCCTGGAGCACGCCGCCGCAGGTCGATGGCCCGGTGCAGATGGGCGAGATCATGCTATACCTGCGCGAGCATTTGCCGGCCGATGCGATTATTTGCAACGGCGCCGGCAATTATGCGACCTGGGTCCATCGCTTTTACCGCTTCCGCCATTTCAAGTCGCAGCTGGCGCCGACTTCCGGCGCAATGGGCTACGGCGTGCCGGCCGCGATTGCCGCCAAATCGCTGTATCCGAAGCGTACCGTGCTGGCGTTTGCCGGCGACGGCTGCTTCATGATGAGCAGTTCCGAGCTGGCCACCGCGATGCAATACCGGTTGCCGGTGATTTTTATCGTCGTCAATAACGGCATCTACGGCACCATCCGCATGCATCAGGAGCGCGAGTATCCGGCCCGTGTGCATGGCACCGCGCTGACCAATCCGGATTTTGCCGCCTTTGCCCGCTCTTTCGGGGCCTTTGGCGCAGTGGTCGAAAAGACCGCCGATTTCATGCCAGCGTTCGAGCAGGCGCGCGCCAGCGGCTTGCCGGCGGTGATAGAAATCCGCCTGTCGCCGGAAGTGATTACACCGACGCTGACGCTGGCTGCCATTCGGGCGCAAGCACAACAGGCGGGCTAAGCAACTACGCTATCTCTGTACGGTCATTCTCCGAGCAGTTCGGCAACCGGCTGCAAATCTTCGATATGTTCGGAGATGACCTTGATGATAACGATGATCGGGATGCCCAGCAGCATGCCCCAGATACCCCACAACCAGCCCCAGAACAGCAGTCCGATAAAGACTGCTGTTGCATTCATTTTCGCAATTCTCCCGGTCATCCAGGTCGTCACGAAAGTGCCGATCACGGTGGCAATTGCCAGCGACGTGCCCGACACCAGCAGCACCATCGAGAAGGATTCAAATTGCATGAATGCGCTCAATCCGGTCGCGACCGTGATGAGCACCGGCCCGAAATACGGGATGATATGCAAAAAACCCGCTGCAACGGCCCAAGCGCCCGCATTTTCAAGACCGATCAGCCGCAATGCAATCCAGGTAACTACCCCCAGCAGCAAATTGGTCACCAGCAGCATGAACATATAGTTCTGGACCGAGGTGTTGATGTTGTCGAGTATGTGCACAGCGATTTTTTTCCGGCCTATCGAGGGGCCCGACAACTTGACAAGCTTGCGCTTGAAAGTATCGCCGGATAGCAAGAGAAAAAACACCAGAAAAATAACCATCGTCGCTTGACCGATAAACTCTGCAGCGCTCAGAGAACCGGCCCACAGCCAATCGCTCACCTTGAAGGCCGCGCGTTCGACTCCGGTATTTTTTCTGGTTGCCGGACGTACGCCAGCGACTTGGCTGGTGGCTTTTTCAAATTCGGTGGCGGCTGCCTGCATTTGTTCGATCGCACTGGGCTGATTGCTCTTCAGTTTGTTCAGCTTGCTTAGTGAACGCGATAATTTCTGCGTTGAGGCGGGCAAGCCGGTCAAGATCGACTGGAATTCTTCCTGCAATGTATTGGCCGCTAACGCCGCACCGCTCAATATGGAGATCATCACGACGCAGGTAGCAAAAAAACGCGGGATTTTCAGCCGTTGCAGCCCGGTCACCAATGGATTGAGCGTATAGGCAATAAAGATGCCGAACAGCAGAGGGATAAAAAAATTCTGCGCCCACTGCAGCGCGAACACGAACGCCAACGTAGAGAGAATGGCAAGCGAAAGTCCGCGCGCGTCTACATGAAGGGGCAGGCGGAGGTGATCGAAAGGGGATTCCGTTGCGGTTTTGGCGGCGGCATCTATCGAAGGGGCGGTTTCAGCAGCCGACAGATCATTGGAGACTGCCGGTTCGGTATGGGTGTTTATTGGATCATTCATTGAATTCATTACATATCGGTTTCATTGGGGATAATACATCTGCAAAACAAGGTAAAACCGATAAGAGCTTCAATGGAGATCTTCGGCAGTGGGAGAAAACGAAACCGATTTCCGGCATTTCTCTCCCATGCTGTTCAAACCAAAACCGGGCCGGCATTATTTCAATTTGAAATCAATGCCGGCCCGGTTAATTGGATGTCGGATCGTTACTTGAGGCGCATATCGTTTTTAACCGATGTGACGCCTTTCACGCCGCGTGCAATTTCCGTTGCCTTGTTGATGTCGGCTTGAGAAGATACAAAGCCGCTCAATTGCACTTTGCCTTTGAAAGTCTCGACATTGATTTCTGTCGCTTTCAACGTGGGTTCGTTGAAGATTGCAGCCTTTACTTTGGTTGTGATGAGGGCGTCGTCAACATATTCGCCTGTTCCCTCTTGTTTTGCAGACGATGCACAGCCTGCGAGAGCGACCAAAGTAAAAGCCAGCAGATAAGTTGGAATGCGACGGGATATTTTCATGATGAAGTTTCCTTTCTGGAGTGAGTTGGGGATGCTTCTTGATCGACATCAGGATTTCTTGCAACTTCCATACGGTACAGCTTCTGACTTACCAGTTACTCTTGTAGAGCAACCTTACTACGAAAACGATCTCCCTTCTGTACGGTAGCAAACACAGAGTAGCCTTATTTGTTTGCGTTTGTGCATTAATTGAGGAAAATAGAATTTTTCGCAATCTCAAATAAGATTTTTTGTCTTTTTATGCGCAATGCCTGTTCATGGCATCGGGATATGTTTAGAAAAATATCACTTTTCGACGATTCTTTCAAAAACATAAGGCGCGATTTCATGCACCACCAAGGCGGTATCTTCCGATATGAAAGCCAGCCATCCGGCCTGCTCGATTGCACGTTTTGTGTCCTGATAACCCTGATCCCAGCGCCATTCAATCGAGCCCTTCGAAAAATTGATGTCTTTTGATGCCATTCCCCAGTCCCGGCCGGCATAGGAGAGCTGCACAATGTGCAGTGTGTTGTCGGCGCCCATCGCGGCCAGCACATCCGGCCGCATCGCGTTTTTGAGCTTGGGTGGCAATTGCTTGTACAAATCGCGCAAGGTTTGCTGCGCTTTGTGGTGTTGTATATAGGCCTCCATGTGGCGCTTATTTCGGGAGGCAAACATCACGTCTTTTTGACGCGTTTGGACTTCATCGAAAGTGCGCGGCTCCGGACCGCCGGAGCACCATAGATCGACCATGAAACACAATGTATCGACATACGCCCTGTCATCCAGCACCGAATCGAGCGGGGTGTTCGAGTACAGCCCGCCATCCCAGTACAGTTCGCCATCCACCCGTACCGGCGGGAAGCCGGGCGGCAATGCGCCGCTTGCCATGATATGTTCAACGCCTATGGTTTGCGTGGTATTGTCGAAACTGGCCAGTTGGCCGCTTTTCACCTGCATTGCATTGACCGTCAGGCGCGTTGCGCCATTTGCATTGAGGTACTCGAAATCCACCAGTTCTTTCAGCGTATTGGCCAATTCGGCGGTGTCGTAAAAGCTGGCCTGTTCGGGGTCGACTGCCATGCCGACGGCAAAAGGATTGAACATGCGCGGCGAAAAAAATCCCGGCACGCCTCGCGTTATGGTGTCGAACGTGGATAAATTGATATTGAAGCGCCGCGCCTGGTCCGGAATCTTTTGCATATCGATGCTATCTTTGTGCGAAACGCGTTCCCAGAATTCCTTGAGGCGCGGCAGGCGTGTGGCTTTGTCATTGCCCGCAATAATGGCTGCGTTGATCGCGCCGATTGAGGTTCCAACCACCCAGTCCGGCATCAGATCATGTTCATCGAGTGCATGAAAGACACCTGCCTGATAAGCACCAAGCGCGCCGCCGCCCTGCAGCACGAGGGCGATGCGATCATTCTTCGGATTCAAACGGTTGTGAGGATGTGTTGTAGATTTCATAAGGCATAATCTGTAAAAACGCAGTGTATAAAGCATACCGGAAAGTGGCGAGCGATTGTTTCAACCCGTGATCGGAATTTCCGGAAG